>CEUX01034421.1_pt1 | contig 15569 bp, 19 predicted proteins | sample 531361 | NCBI WGS metagenome assembly CEUX01 (sample SAMEA2622736, study PRJEB7988) | marine metagenome | isolation source: saline water (ENVO:00002010), including
TACATATTTAACAATATTTATGGACATAGGATGAATGAAATTTTTAAGACATTAAGAGATAAATTCCCATTTTTAAGCCTTATAAGAAAGGGCGATATGGAGTTTGTAGGAATAGTACAAAACCAAGACAGCAGTGTTATTAGCTTCTACGATTATGGTAGAATAATGCAACCATCAGATAAAATGAGATATTTAAAATGTGGTGAAATTTGGTGGTACGAATCCAATCGTAAATTACCAATTAATATATTTCTTAAGGGAGATTTTAAATATTTCCGTTCGACATTAGTAACTTTGAATAGTAAAGATGTTGAGATAGTCGAAGGTCCTACTGTTAAACTTTCTGAAATTTCGAAGAAACGGGTAAAGCGAAGAACTATCCAACTAGTCAGAAAACCTGTTTAATTTTTATCCGCTTCAATATACTTTTTATAATATATCGTAACTGGATTATTTGGTTGATAACCAAAAGGTTCTTTTTTTGAGCGATGGCTGGAGTTTTTCTTTTTTGTTTTTTTAGTGAGTCTACGTTTCCTGCTTTGCACTAAAGCTATATTTATCTTTTTTAATTAAGTTTAGCTGTACAACAATAGCATGAGCATAAGCAACTGCGTGTGATTTCTTAAAAAAGTATGAGCCATCAGTTGGTTTAACCCAAACTTCTTTTAATATGTCTGTCCAATCTTTATACATTAATCCTCTTTTAGCTGGACGTATAATTGCTAATACTGCCGCAAGTTGTTCAATGTTTTTAGGTTCTAGTTTAGAAACAATGTTATAATGGCCATTTAGGTGAAAAAGGTTTTCAACTACTTTAGGATCTTTTAACATATCCCAATCCGGCTCTTCGATCATGAGTTCAACTAACTCTTGTTCTGATTTAACGTTTTTATAGATGTTTACATTTAAACAATCAATTTTAAAATATCCTCGATCCTCAGCTTTTTTATAATCTAGTGTTGCATATCCATTAATTGGATCAGATGGTATAGCATGAAAGTATACTCCAGTTTTGTGTTTTTCAATTTTGTCGTCCTTAATAATAGACGCTGGAGTGTGTTTAAATAATTTTAATACTCCGTCTCTGTCAAAAAAGTCTATATCTACATCAGGCATTAGTCATTCCTATTCCACGGAAATCCTGCCCAAGGTTTAGGCTCGTATGTACCGTCATGTAATTTTTTTATATTTTCTTTTACCCTTAAATCGTGTTCTGCTTTTAGTCTTGCTTTTTTCTGTTCCATTTCTATTTTAACATTTTCTATATTACAATTCTTACAGTTACCCAATGATATTTTTTCAGTATTCATTAATGCCAGCATTGGTAACCCAAATATAAAAGTAAAAAAAGCAATGGCAATAATCCATGCAGTTTTGCTCATCAGTGTAAACTACCTTTTACTCTTGCTTGGTTATACTTTATAAATTCGTTTTTAGCACCCGGTTTTAAAATATCAATTACATCTAATAATTTTCTATATCCGGTACTGTTAACTACTTTACTATTCATCTCTGGCATAAAAACTTTTCCTATTGTTCCATCACTTTTAATGTGAATACAACTGTCGCCTTCCTCAAAATCAAAGTCAAGTTCGTCTGCTATTTCAATGTTTATTTTACTCAACTTTAGCCTCCTTGGCAGTTTCTTGTACAAACAAATGATCTGCTGGATAACTTTTAAACTTGTTTGACCAAAATTCTGGATTAATAAATCTTTGTATCATTTGTAATTGTTCGTCTGTAAATAATTTTAACATCTTTTTACCTGCAGAGCAACCTAGTAAAAGCCACGGAGATACTTTTCCTTGTTGTATATGTTGCACTGCTCTATTAGTGTTTACTAATCTAAAATAGTCTGCCCATTGTACGTTTTGTGTTTCTGCCCAATCCATCATTGTTGCTATACTTCTTTGCAACGCCGCTTCAACTGGTTCTGATTTTAATGTGTGTATTAGATATGCTTCATATAGATCGTCACGAGCCCAGTGATCTAATCTAACTTTTGATAATATTACATAATCAATATATTTTTCTGGATACAATGGACTGATATGCATAATGTATCTGCCAAACTTTACAAACGCATTATAGTATGCTGACTTACAAAAATCCTCGTAAGTTTTTGGTTTACTATTATGTTGATGTATTTCATAAAATCTTTGAAATACCATAAAAGCATTTTGTACCCACTTCTCGCCTTTTTGTAAGTGTCTACGTTTAGGTTCGCAAAGGTGTACTTGTAAAGTTCTTTCCCTTGCAAATTCCTTATCGCAATAGGTACATTTATTTAGAGTTGATGCCATGTGCCTCTAGTAATTCTTCTAATTCTCTATCTGTTATAATAGTGTCTAGTGTTTCTAAATCATCTTCTTTAGCATTAGGATATAATGTTAATAGTTGTTTTAGAGATTTGTTTGGAACACGTTTCATTGGTTTAATCCATGGGTGAAACTGTTGTTTAAGTGCACCACACATAGACGTTAGTATCCAACACATTTTTTTATGTTTGCTTGATAAAACAAATAAATTTTTATTAACACACTCATTAACCATTTCAACATAGTGTTCAACATAAAATTGATCTCTAGACGATATGCTTGATGCATATCTCATTAACATATAAGGTGAATACAATGATCGTTCATGATCATCTATTCTATCATAATAGTCTTTATTTCTAAAGTCTACTGCTTTAAGACCATTCCGTAGTTCGAAAAATTTCCTTTTGCTTTTCTCTGTCATATTTTAATCCAAACATTGTACACTCTTTTGCTGTTCTAAAACAGAGTGTAAGTTTATTAGTTTTCATTTTTATTTCCGTAAATACCATTTTTTCTTGCCTCATCCATTTAAATAAATCTTCCGGCCAATACCTGTCCATCCAGATGTATGCACCTTGCACTTTCATAATAGGTGCTTCTATACTAACGTATTTTCTACCAGACCGAGCCATAATCAATTTGTTCACATTGCCTTGAAATATCTTTTACAAAATAAGCACATACAGGTTTAGGTCCTTTTGTTAACGGCACCGCAAGTAGTTGCCCAGATTTTATTTTTGGAAAATACCATTTTACTTCTGTGTAGATATCTACAACATCAATAGGATAGAAGTCAGGTTTACTGCTGGAGAGTGGATTAAAAGTAAATGCATCAAACCCTCTATCATTTAAACTTGTTATAGGTAGTACGTGCATTTCTTGTTGTCCGGCCTCACCAATTAACATTTTCCAATCAAGTGGCATTTTAATTTTGTATTTGCCAATTTGTAATACTGCCGCAGGTGCATTAAAACTTTCTAAAAATATTAAAGGTATGTAAAAGAAATCTGGTTCTTCTGGATTTGCATTATCTAAGACTGCAAATCTTAATTTTTCATCCACCCATTCAGGTATTTTTTCTAATGTATAAGTGTAATTATCTAGTGTAAGGATTCTCATAATCTAACTTTTCTATTGTAAATGGATAATTTGCTTCTTTATAAAATTTCTTCCTAGTAGTTAAATGTCTTTTTGCAAACTTACAACTACTAGTTATATCCCAAATTTGTACATGATCTTTGTCCTCTGCTTTACGAATGCCTCTTCCTATACTTTGTATTACACGAACAAAGGATTTACCTGGTTCAATAAGAACAAGATTGAATATCCTAGGGATATTAATACCAACAGAAGCCACTCCATATGTGGCAATAATAATTTTACTTTGCGTTGTAGACACTTCATCGTAGTGTTCTTTCCTTTCTTTAGTTTTAACTGATCCTGATATAAACACAGAATCTTTTAGTTTCTTTTTTAGTATTTCGCCTGCAGATATCCTATCTACTAAAATTAGTGTGTTACCCGATGTTGAAATATCTTGTATTGTTTGTGCAATCCAGGTCATCCTGTTGCTGTCCGTAGTTAGCCATTTTAATTCTTCTGGATAGTTTTTGAACATAGGATGATCTTGTGTTTGTAAAACATTTACGTGACATTGTGCTAACACACCTTTGTCTTGTAATTCTTTTGCCGGGATCCTGTGTGTAACATCTCCTAGAGAACATTTGATTCCATAAAATTCATAATCTTCTTTAGGTACTGTTCCTGTTAGTCCCCAACGTATTCCTGCGTGTGCAAGAGCTCCTGTAAGTAATCTTTTTAGTACATCTGCTTTTGCCATATGTACTTCGTCAACTATTATAGTATCAATGCCAGCACAAAATTCTTTAAATTCAGTTGTATGTTCGTTCCTTGCTCTCTTCTCGATAACGTTTAACGATTGCCAAGTTGCTATTGTATTGTACCTACCAACTTCTTTTCTGTCACCAAAATAAACTCCTGTGTCTAATTCACAGGCAAGAAAATCTTCTTCAGTTTGTGTTACTAAACTTTTATTAGGTACGATTGTTAGTGTACGTCCATATGGTTCAACTAATTTACAAAGTGCCGCAGTAATAATTGTTTTACCTGCGCCAGTGGCAATTTCTTGTATGCTTTGTGGTTGTTCTATAAATTTATTAATAGTTTCTACTTGATAGTCTCTTAATATAATTGGTTGTCCAGCACAAGGATGATTCTCTGGCCACTTAAGAGCAGACATATAATCTGTATCAACTGCTTTAAATTCGTAATTATGCTTTACTCTTCTGTCGTCAAGCTCAACATATACTCCACCTGCTTCAAGTATTGGAAGAATTTGGTCAACTAGGTTTAGATATGTTGTGCCACCTATTCCAAAAAAACTTATTTTGCCATCCCATCTACCTAACTTTACTGCTGGTAAGTGATAAGCATAAGGAACCTGATACTTAAATTTGTTTGCTAGTTTTTGACGCCACTTGAGATCTAGGTTCTCAAATTTAACATTTACTTCGTCTTTTATTACTAATTTACATGAACTCATAGTTTAATTATAATGTGGTCGTGCCAATCATAACTGCTTGGCTGACTATCACTATAATACAACTTTTTAGGTAAATTTTCAAGTAATCTTTTTAAATTTTCTGTACCAGCTGAAAAATAACCACCACCTAATGTAATTAATGCGGCACCTGGGTTTATTTTTGATTTAATTAATGTTCTTGGTATTCTATTTCTAACAAACATAACTTTAGTTGTGTTGTCGATATATTTAAATTGTTTGCTTAATTGGTGTAGTTCCCATAATTTACTAAAATAATTGTCGTCTAATTTTCCAGTATAATGATAATCAAAATTATCTGGCGGCACTCTTTTTGGTTCTTTAATATCAAAACCAAACGATAATTGTTTCCAGTCTATACCATGACGCTCAAAACATTTTAACCAATTCCACCACTCGTCTATCTCTTCTTTTGATTCAATCTCTCCTGATACAGGCATTACAATTGGAAAACAATCTAATTCTACTAAACCTGCTATTACTTGATCTCTACTACACTCTTTACTATCAATCCAAAGTTTATGATAATGATGATGTGCAATTTTTTTACCAATTTCTGTGTATGCCTTAATGTTAATTCCTTTTGGATCAATACCAATGTTTTTAAGAGCATCTACTTGTAGTAAAGGTTTAAATGCTTTTTTCTTAAAGTTGTTCCAATATTCTTGCATTGACTCTGGAGCATTTTCTAATACAATGTCTTCACCAACAAGTTTAGCAGTAGGATGTTTAAATCCTGTAATTTCTTTTTTAACTTCATCATAATCGTCTAATAAAGTTGTATCAATAAATTTAAAATCATATCTAGTTGCAATTAATGTTGAGTAATAAGTTGTAACATCGGTTTGTTTAATTGTCCAAGTTTTTTTCTCTCCTGAAAATCTACAATATGAACTAGGTAACCCTCTTTTGTTTTTTAAACATTGGATTAATCCAACAAGTTTTTTTGAATAAGGAAATTTAAGTTCTAACATTTCCTCTTCGTCCTCGTCAATATATTTTTCTATACTCTTCTCAAAATTTATTACACGAAACGGATCGTCATATTTTGGCTTATCCAATAAATCTTTTATATCCATTTTAAATTTTTGGAACTTTGTTAGGTACCTTTTTAGTATTACAACTGCTAGTTTACCCTGCTTCTCAGTCCATGGATATTGAGCTTCAGCTAATGACCTTATAGTTTCCCTATCCTTATCGTGGGGGTTAATACGGCTCTTTATAGGGTCTCCGTAAAAAAAGTCATTATATGCTAATATTTTAAGTGCTTCGTTAATTGTTTTTGGCAATTTAGCTTCTGTTAATTCTGGCATATTCATGATTAAATACTAGTATAACACATATGGTAATAATGTCAACCGATGAAAAAACGAATACAAAAACGCAATAAAACATTAAGATTCAGAGTTAAAAAAGCTCTGGCTAGACGTAAAAACGTCAAACACTTCACACCTACAGTAGAACAATGCCAAAGTTGGTTTAGAACTTTGAATAGAGGTATGTTTGGCGGCAATTTAATAGAGCCAGAACTTATTGTAAGAAGAATGAAATACGATTGGGGACTATGTGTTGTTGATTGGGACAATAGAAAATGTAGAAAAGGAACGTTTAATCAAAGAGTAATTCCTTATCATTTAGGCGAACATTTATCTTATAGAATTGAATTGCATAATAAATTTCCTATGTGGAAAGATTTTATAGAAACACTTGCACACGAAATGGTACATTTATATCAAATGCAAGTTTGGAAAGACCCTTACTCAAATCACAATGCTCATTTTTATAGTTGGAGAAACTATTTTAAACAGCACGGTCTAAAACTGTATCAGTAAATTCCTTATAAGTTATTAAAGAACTATTTTTTAAATCAGTACCGGTTTGTAAATAATTTAAATATTCCGGCGGATCGTCATGTACAATAGTAAAATGACAGTATGGTCTCATTTTTAAATGATCTCTAAATTGTTTTAGCCACCCTTCAAATATATGATCATCATTTCTAGGCCCATAGTTTTCAGTGTCTTGATATATGTTATTAAACTTGCCTGCTCCGTATTGTCTAAAGTCAAAACCAATCAAATAAATGTTCTTGTGCCCATGAACACAGGCAGTCCAAAACGCGACATTACCTGATATCCAGTGAGGATTGTTTGGAATTAAATGTAATTTGTCTTTGCCGTATGGTCTATTAGTTTCTAGTGCAGGAGTATAATGAAAACATTTTTCATATACTTTGTCTTCGCACATAGATAAGGTCATTTTTGTATCAACAGAAAAAATAAAATCCGGCATAAAGTCTCTGTATAAAGCATTACAGCCATACGTTTGTCCTGTTGCTTTTAATTTGTTTAAGTCAAAATCTTTACGAGAAGGACCGTTTCCAATAATATATGCATTACCTCTAGGAACATTTTTAACTTTGTCTTCGTAGTATGCAGTTTCTTGATGTTTTTTTCTGTCTTTAATTACAAGTCTAGTATTAACTGTTTCGCCTGTATACTTTTCCCATTTAATTGGCTCTATTGGATTTCTTCCTCCTATTATCATTGGCATTACAAATATTTCTCCTTCAATCTGTTCTTAATTCTTGCCCATGGTAACCCTTGTCTTATTTCTTCAGTTGTCCATTCAGTATATGCTAAACGATTTGCCCATGTTTGTCTATCAGGCATTTTTGGATTATTAATATTTGTTAAAGACGAATTACCAACATCATAGCTCAAACTAGCTTCAGATACAAATACAGGTATACCATTAAACACAGATTGCATAGCAGGATTACTAGAGTGGTTAACTACTGCCCAAGCATTTTTTAATTTTTGATTAAAGTCTGTGTCATCGTATGTGTTTTGATCTTTAATAGGATGAACAACTTTTACATTTTTAAATTTTGCAGTATCTACACCTAGTCTATTTCTTGGATGCGGTCTAATCACAATAGGTCTATCAGTATGTTTTCTTATTTCAATAATTTGTTGTTCAAACCAATTTGGCATTTTTGGATTGTTTCTCCATTGGTGGCTATTGTGGTGTTGCCCACAAATTATAATTTCCTCACCTGTTTGTGCCCACGGTTTTAGTTCTATATTAAATTTTTTCCAACGTTCACTGTCAACATTTTGATTAGCAAAATCTGCCTCTCTGTTTATTCCATTAATTCCTACTTTAAAAGTTTCGTTTCTTTTTATACCACCAACTTCAAGAACAACAACTGGTTTGTTTTTTTGTCGGCTTTCTTCCCAAATTTTTCTATTGCCAACCATTCTTCCTTGCCATAATACTGACCATATTACAGAAACATCACTGTTACCATTACAGTTTAATTGAATTTCATCTCCTGCTTTTTCTAAACTTTCTATAAAAGCCTCAAAAACTTTTTTAGAATTATTTGGGCCAAATTTTGTATAAACACTTACTTTCATTGTTTCCAATAATCAATTTTTAATAGTTTTGGTGTTTTTCTTAAATCTTCAGTACGTGATCTTTTATCTTCTTTTCTGTCACCTTTAAAATGATCTATGTACTGACCAAGTTCACTATTTACAAATACGTGATGTCCTTTAACATCTTTTGCATAACCAATATCGTGTACTTTTGCATTGTGTTTTTGTTTGTATTCTTTAGTCATATGCCAGAACACATACGAGTCGTGCCACTCGAGTAAGTCAAATATATTTGCTGACGTATATAAGTTTTCCCAATCTGTAACAAAGTTTTGTACAAGCGGGTGCTTAATATTATAACAAACAAGTCCACATTCAGGATATTTGTTACTGCCCTTATCATTTTCTCTGCCAAGGTACGTAACCAATGTATCATTAGGACATATACTTTCTATAAATTCCATTGGTATATTTCTAAATGTATAGGTATCGTCGTCAATCCAAATTACATAATCATAATCATTATATGTTTTTACTGCGTGTGTAACACAAGATACTTTGTAGCTAAACTTAACTGCGTTCCATAGGTATGAGTCTTTCTTTGCATCAAGTCCACCTTCTGTTGCTAAACGTGGAGAGCGTCTTACACCTCCGGGTATTTCGTTTAGTTTACCTATAGCAACCGGATCGTTTTTATATTTTTCTCTAAATTTATGTAAGTCTGGATTTGCTTTATCTATATCAACCCAAGTAACATTTTGATTAAAATCAGGCTTATGAGGCTGTTGATAGTAGACAGTTGTATCAGCATTAGGCCATTTATCTAGTACAGATTGTACCATGCGTTTTGCATATTTGTTCCAATCATTAGGTTTAAATGTTGTTATAATTTTATACTTCATTTTTTTATTTTATAAGTTTTTTTCCAATCTTTTATTATCATTGTTGGTATCTCTGCTTTGCTATGTATTTTCCGCCATTCTCGTAATGGTACAGTCCAGCCAGTTTTCATTTTTCTAATAATTTTTCTAGGTAACCATGGTTTATAAGCAATTTTTGTTAATAGTTTTGTTTCATGTTTATCTGGCCCAATTTTAAAATTACTATGTATGTTCATACAATATTGCATAAACATTTTAGTTGCTAACGGAAAACGTCCTTCCATTCCATATGCCATACCGTATTTGTCGTTTCGATTAAAAAATTCTTCTGGTACTTGAGTAACACAATCTAATGCCATATATGAACCTACAGGATCTTCGGGGTTCCATAACTCATCTGGATAACATTTGTGTAGTTCCTCACCTATAGTATTTCTATCTAGAAATAAATGTGAATCCAAGTTCCATTCGGCACCTAATATTGGCCGTTTTATTCTTCTCGTCCATCTGTTGATAATATCACCCCAATTTTTTGGTCTTTTGTCATTGCTTGGCAAATCTCTTTTTAGTTTCCAATACTTTGGATACCCGCCTAGTATTTCATCTCCCATATCACCAGCCATTGTTACTACTATACCTTTGTCGTGTAATACTTTATTAGTATAACAATACATGGCAAGACTTGGATTATATGCAGGTTGTTCCATAAAATAAATCGAATCATTCCAATAGTCTTTTATTATTTTAGGAGTAATTGTTACTTCAGTATGATTAAAATTGTTTTCAAGAGCCAACACTTTGGCACAGTCGGCGTCTTCGTTATAGTCTTCATCACGAATTATATTTGGTTTCATTCTGTTAGTAAAAGTGTTTGCATCTCCCGTTATATTTTTAAGTTCAAATGCAACTAAACTTGAATCTAGTCCGCCACTTAAGAATACACCAATTTTTCTTTTCCCAATACTACACATTTTAACTGTGTTATTACCCATTATTTTAAACTCTTCTGGATAAAAATCTCTATTACTGTTTGGCTTTATTAAAATTCTTTTCCACTCTCTAATTCTTTTATTTGCTATATCATAAATTAGTGTTTCACCTGCTAATAATTTTTTAATTCCACTAAACATAGTATTACGTGTAGCATTAATACCTGTAGTTGCTAAACAACTTATTGCTAAATTATCAACACAACGTGAATTAGGAACCTTGTCCAACATACCTTTTATTTCAGAACCAAACACTAATCCTTCTTTTATTTCTGCATAGTACACAGGTTTTATACCTGCGTGATCTCTGCTTAATATAATTTGTTTTTTATTTCTATCGTAGTATGCAAATCCGTGCATCGAATCTATTTCGTCTATAAAGTTTAACCCATATGTATCTAGACCCCATGCTAAAAGTTCTGTATCGCAACCTGTTGTGTCTTTAAAGTTTTTATATTTCTTTTTAAGTTCGTAGTAATTAAATATTTCACCATTGTAAGTTAATATATTGCCTTTAGGCGTACGCCATGGTTGTTTAGATACACCCGGATCAGCCATGATGCTTAAAAGATTATGTCCTAATGTAACACTAGCGTCGTGCCAAACACTTTGTCCATCAGGTCCTCTATGTTTACATTTGTTAATAAACTGGTTTATAAATTCAGAATCTCTTGCTGTTATTCCGTATATGCCACACATTATTTGTCCTTAAAATATTTTTCTAGTTTTCCTTCTTCGTTCCTGTGTTTGTTATCCGGATCGAGAGAATCTTTTTTAGTTGCCAGTACTGCCCATTGTTTAGACCATTTGCCATTAAACTCAACCCACTTTGCTGTGTCAGGATTTGTATCAGGTTCAATAGCATCTTCTGGACATTCAGGTTCACATACTCCACAATCAATACACTCGTCTGGATTAATGACAAGCATATTTTCTCCTTCGTAAAAACAATCAACCGGACATACTTCAACGCAGTCGGTGTGCTTACACATAATACATTTGTCGTTAACAACATAAGTCACTATAATTTTAATCTCTCTTTAAATCGTTTGAATACAGTACCGTTTTTAATTTCTTCTTCTGTCCATTGTTTATAACCTAAGTCATAAACCCATTGTGTTCTATCGGGGTATTTTGGATTTTCAATATCTTCTAAAACAGTGTTTGCAACAGGCCAAGCAATAGCAAGATCTGATGTACAAAAGGTAGGCCTGCCACGGATGCAGGAATCAATGGTAGCAGTAGAGTTGTGAGATATAACAGCATGAACGTTAGTTATTGCTTTTTGAAAGTCGAATCTATAGTACTTTTTCTCATCGCCAGTAAAAAATTTTTGTCCTATTATAAGTTCACAGTCTTTAGGAAATTCATTTTTTCTTTTTTCCATAGCGGCCATATGATTTGGGTGTGGACGAATTTGAAATTTTCTTTTAGTTAATGGTCGTAATTTTTTATATACATCATTGAACCAATCAATTGGGTCTAGGTCGTTCATACTCCAATTATCTTGTGGTTGTAATACAAATAATATTGGGTCGTTTGGATTAGATTTTCTCCATGGTTCATATTTTACATTCCATAATTTTTTCATCATCTCCCATCTATCGGGTGGAGAATTGTCACTTAAAAAGTTTCCATTTCTCATAGGAGAATATAATGCTACCCGCCAATGATGTTTAGGATGTGTTATAGTATTTCCAAAACTAGATAGTATACCACCATCAAATGTTATAATGTAAATGCCTTTTTTCTTTGCACGTTCAACTAATTCTCGTCTACGTCCTTTTGTGTGGTGCATTTGTTTGTCGCCACCATAACCAAACATACAACCAATTGGAGCAGTTGGTTCCATTTCGTTTTCAACAGTAGGGCCAGTTCTGTGTTCGTCTACAATAATTGGATTATCACCAACAGCTTTAATTCCTGTCGCCATATGTTGTAGAAGTTCCCAACTAGCACCTCTACGTCTATCCTTTACTGTTCTTCTAAATATTTCAACGTCCATCTAATATCTCCATAGCATAACCATTCCTAAATTCTTCTTGTGTAAATTGTCCATAAGCAAGTGAATAAAATACGGGTCTAGGGTCTTCATATATTGGTGTTTCTATTTTTGCAAAATCTGTTTCGCATATAGGTAAACAAGGATTTTCAAAATTAGTAAAGCAAGGAACACCGTTAGTTAATGCTTTAATTGTAATTGAACTATTAAATGTTACTACTGCGTGAACTTTTTCCCATTCAAATGGTTTAGCTGGTTGTTTATTTTTACTAGTTCCTGGTTGAAATCTTCCTTGATCATCTATTATTGTGTCTGGATTAAATGGTTTTTCTCTAATAACTATTTCTCTATCTGTATTTTCTTTTAAAATTTTTAATGTATTATCCAACCAATTTTTGCCATCAAACATATTTGCCATGGCATGACTTGGCGGAACAACCAAAACATATTTGCCATTTTTATGGAATGGTTTAACTACTTCTTTAAATGTTTTTTTAAATCTGTCATCTGGCCTGTTGTCGTTAAATGTTTTAACGTGTTGATTTTTAGAACATCTCATCCAATAAGGAGTACCTCTACTTTCGCCCCAATATGGTCGGTCAATATAATAAAAATCAATTCCTTTCATTTCTGCCCATCTATATACAAGGTGAGTGCCTCTTAATACACCCATGAATACAACTTTATCACAATCAGTTGATGTTGTTACTTCCTTGTGTGAAACAATTTTTGCATCCATACCTCTTGCGGCCGCTTCTACGTATTTTTCAGTAACAGCTCTACCTGTTTTTACTGCATAGTTCATCTTATTTCCTCAACGTTATACATTTTTGCATAATTCCTTTTAAACTCTGCAATAATGTTTACACTTCTTCTGTACATAGTTGGATTAATTCTGTTTGATACACTGTGTACTGTATTAGGATTTGCATTACAAAACATTACAAACGTATTTCTTTTGTATGGTACTGTGGTATGTACAGTACCTAAATCCTCAGCATATACTTGTCTACCACCGTTCATATCTACTTTTCTTATATTATTTTTTGTTGAATGTATTTGAAAGTTACCGCCAGTGCTTGTATCATTTTTATAAGGCATATACAACAATCCAGCAAACATTTCCATTGGATTGTCTATGTGTGCTGTTCTAGATGTTTTTTCTGTTATTGGTTTGTGCATAACAACTTGACAATCACTCCATAAATTAATTTCTTTGCCTGCCCATCCTCTTGCACCTAAGTTTTCTTTAAGGTTAGGTAGCAAACTTGTTAGTTTAGGTTTATCTTCTAGCCATGGTTTAAACAATTCGTATACTTCCATAAACCATTCAGGTGATGTATGATAGTTTGCAAATTCTCTCCATAGGGTAGATTCAAATGTTGGTTGTAACAAAACATCTGATTTCATTCTATAACATATACCGTTGTCAAATGGTTCAGTTGCTAGTAAAGTTTTTTCTGGAAATTCTGCTTCTAGCTTCTCATATAACTCCCACGGTAAAGCTTCTTCTATTACAACGTGTGGATATGGATCTGTTATAAGTTTTGGTTTTTTCTGTAGCAACGAATACATATTTTTATTATACTTTGTATCAATCTAAATGTCTAATTAAATCTGGTATATTAACTTCAAAATTTATTAAATCATTAATTCTTTTAACACCTTTAGGTCTTGTTTTGTTATATTGTATTGGTATTGTTTTTGCAAGATATATTTCGTGTTTTAATTGTAAATGATGTGATAATAAAGGATAAACTTTTTTGTGTAACATATTAGGATCTTGTATTTCAATTACTTTTGTACCAGCCTTGCACCAAAGCAAATTTGTTAGTCCTGCACCATGAGCCGCAAGAACGTGTGTTGCTTCTGCAAAAGTTTTAAATTGTTCTTTTATAGTCATGTTTTCTAAAGTAACTGTTTCCCAACCTTTTAATGCTAGTATCAGTTCGTCCGAGTTAATCATTTTTCTCGTTTTTGCTCCAGGACGTAGTACAATTATTTTTCTATGTGGAGTTAATCCTTTGAATCCAAACAATCCTTTAAAATGTCTTAACCATGGAGCAAGATGAGGTGTTGTTACGCCATCATCATGATTACTCATTGACGGAACAATTAAATGTTGGAAACGCCAAGTTTCGCCTTCTGGCATTACATAATATTTTATATCAGGAAACATTTCTTTAACAACCTTATCAAAGTAAGCACTAGGATTGCTTAACACATAGATAAAATTATTAAAAGTTGTTGTACCTCTTTTTTCTATTAATCTAAATTTAGATATAACGTCAATCCAAATGTGCCATGGATTATTTGCACTTTCTTTGTCTATAGGTAACCATACAAATTTGTCACCATCAAGTTGTTTTGTAATTGGAGGCATAGTAATTTGAATAGTTGGCTCTGTCCAATTATCCCATAAGCCGTGTGTCTTTTTTGGTTTGTGTTTGTATTTGTGTAATAAAGGCCAGATGTTGTTAGTTATAAGGTGTCTGTCCTCAGTAATTAAACAAGGCAAAGTGTTGACTGAGCAGTTTCTAAATTCAGCAACAAACGTCGGCAAACTATGAAAATGTGTTTTAGGTGCTTTCTCGTGATATTTTACATCAAATCCATACTCATGATCCACTGTTTCAAAGCGATCTAAAAAATACTTAATATTGGTAATGTTTTTCACTGTCTGCATTTTGTATAATTAATTATATTATTTTATGGAACCTACTCATATTTTTATAAACGGTTGTTCGTTTCTTACGTATCGTTCTAAAGACGGTATAATGACTCATGCTGGAAAAGAATTAGAAAAATTAATGGGACTAGCAAGAGGAGGACATTTAGCAGGAGGTGGACGAGGAAATAAAAGAGTTAGTATTACAACTAAAATTTGGTGCCAAAGAAATCCGGAGTTAGCAAAAAAATGTTTCTTTGTAATTGGTATAACATCAGGCTCAAGGTTTGATTTTCCCACTAATGACGGGTATAAAAAATATAAATTTCCTGATTTAGAGTCAGCATGGAAAACATTTAGCCCACAAAAAGATACACCATCTAGAACTTTTTTCAAACATCTTTTTACACTTAATTTAGATATAGATCAATTAATTCAGTATGAATCAATTGAAACTACTGTTAATTTACAAAATTTTTTTAAATTAAACAAATATCCTTATGTAATGTATAAAACTATTTCAGATACACCAATAGAAAATGCAGATGTTCGGACATTATATGATATGATAGATAAAAAAAGATTTTTTAAACCAGAAACGTCACATTATGATTATATTCTTGAAAATAAATTAGTTGCTAATATGGCAGATCCCCATCCTTCCGTGGAAGGACATAAACGTTGGGCAGAACAATTAAAAGAATTTATAGATGCTAACAATTTACGCACCATTTAATAATCCAA
>CEUX01032075.1_pt1 | contig 15553 bp, 19 predicted proteins | sample 531361 | NCBI WGS metagenome assembly CEUX01 (sample SAMEA2622736, study PRJEB7988) | marine metagenome | isolation source: saline water (ENVO:00002010), including
AATCAGCTTCAAGGGCGTGAATGCTATGCGGGGCTTGATCTATCATCGACTCAGGATTTAACAGCTTTGGTACTTGTCTTTCCCGAAGAAAATCTTGGGTATTCGATTATTCCCTATATCTGGATTCCCGAGGAAACGATTGGATTAAGGGTGAAACGGGATCGTGCGCCTTACGATGTTTGGAGACAGCAAGGCTTGATAGAGGTTACAGAAGGAAATGTTGTTGATTATGATTTTATCAGGAAACGGGTCAACGAGGTCGGGAAGCTCTTTGATATCAAGGAGATAGCGATAGACCGATGGAACTCGACCCACTTACAAACCCAGTTAATGGGTGACGGTTTTACTGTGGTTCCATTTGGGCAAGGGTTTGCATCGATGACCGCACCTACAAAAGAGGTTGAAAAGTGCATTTTGGACGGGACATTAAATCACGGAGGTAACGATCCGTTACGTTGGATGGCATCCAATGTTTCTGTTCAACAAGACCCCGCTGGAAATTTAAAACCCGCAAAAGACAAGTCAAATGAGAAAATTGACGGGATTGTTGCTATGATTATGGGTGTAGGCAGGGCTATGGTTCACGAAGAATTACACGATTCGGTATATCACGAAAGAGGAATATTGTTCATATAACATTATGTTAATCAAAAAAAATGAAATTATTTAATTGGCTTTCCAAGATTGGGAAAAGAAGCTCCCCCGAAAATCCTTCCACTAATTTAGCAAATCCCGATTCTTGGCTTGTTGATTGGATGGGCGAAGGGGCAACGGATTCGGGTGTCAATGTAACACCAGAAACAGCGATGAAGTTTTCCGCAGTATTCGCTTGCGTTCGGGTTATTTCAGAGACCATAGCATCGTTACCGTTATTTGTTTACGAAACCAAGGGGCGAAGCAAAAGAAAAGCGAGAGAACATAGTATTTATAATCTGCTTCATAACAGTCCGAACCGAGACCAGACACCTTTTGTATTTTTTGAAACATTGGCGGCCCATGCTTCCCTCTGGGGAAACGGTTATGCCTTTATCCAGAGAAATAACGGGGCGGTTCCGGTTGAACTCCTACCGCTTCTGCCGGATCGGACTCAAGTGGAAAGGATCGAAGGCGAAAAAAAATATGTGACCACGGTAAACGGAGAAAGACTTTTTTTCGATCCAATGGATGTCCTACATATTCCGGCTATAGGATTGGATGGTATGCAAGGTTTGTCACCGATAGCGAACGCTCGACAGGCTATCGGGTTAGGAATCGCAACGGAACAGTTTGGAGCAAAATTTTTCGGCAACAATGCCAACCCGTCTGGAATTCTCGAACATCCAAGTAAATTGACTCCCGAAGCGAGAAAAAATTTAAGGGATTCTTGGAGTGCCAGACATCAGGGTTTGGAAAATGCGCATCGGGTTTCGATCCTAGAGGAAGGAATGCAGTGGAAGCAACAAAGTATTCCCCCAGAGGACGCTCAGTTTTTACAAACAAGAAAATTTCAGCTTTCAGAAATAGCAAGAATATTTAGAGTTCCCCCGCACTTTATCGGAGATTTGGATAAGGCAACTTTTTCCAATATCGAACACCAGTCTATTGAATTTGTAGTTCACACGATAAGACCTTGGGTAATCCGTATTGAACAAGAAATAAACCAGAAATTATTCAGGCGGGACGAAGCCGGAACATTTTATGCGGAATTTAAACTTGATGGATTACTGCGGGGTGATACCAAGAGCCGTTATGAGTCCTATGCCATAGCCCGAAATTGGGGTTGGTTGTCGGCAAACGATATTCGGGCCTTGGAAAATATGAATCCCGTAACAGGTCTCGATTCCTACCTACAGCCTTTAAACATGGAGCCGACCGGAGGACCCAAAAAACAAAAACAAGAGCCGACACCTCCAAGCGAAGGGCAGTCCAGTTTAAAGCCATTTAAAGGTTTGTTTCAAGATTCGCTGAGAAGGATTTCAAAAAGGGAGGTTTCGGAGATCAGGAGGTTGTTGAAAAAAGAAAAGGGGAATAATTGGGCCGATTCGTATTACGAGGAATTTCGAGGGGTTATTTTAACTGCGTTACGGCCCGTGTTTACCGCATTCGTGGAATCAGGAGGAACGCCTCTTTACAGGCTTGACGATGCGGTTGATTTCTATTCCAAGAAATCGATTGAAGCAATCAGGAACTGCGGAACTAATTTCGAGTCCGTTCTATCGGAATGGGAAGAAAATAAATCAGATAGGTTTGCAAATATATTTGGAGGTTTTGAAAATGAATAAAGATGTTGAACGAAGGGCTTTCGATACAGATGAATTTAGGGTCGAAGGCGAGGCCGAGGAAAGAAGCATAGTAGGTCATGCGGCATTATTCGATACGTTGTCTGCCGACCTTGGCGGGTTTAGGGAAAAGATTGACAAAGGTGCTTTTGATAATGCGGATAACAACGATGTCAGGGCATTATTCAACCATGACCCTAATCTGGTTTTAGGAAGGAATACTGCGGGAACACTTTTATTGGATGAAGACGAAAAGGGTTTAAGGGTAAAGATTAATCCTCCCGACACCGTTTTCGCAAACGATCTTATGAAGTCTATTGACCGTGGAGATATAAGCCAAATGTCATTCGGATTCAGAGTTAAAGAGGATGAATGGGAAAAGGGAAAAGGAGATGAACCTTCTGTAAGGACATTAAAAAAGGTTGAGTTATTTGATGTTAGTCCCGTTACCTATCCGGCTTATAAGCAGACTGATGTTGGAGTTCGGTCATTAAATGATGTGGCAGAAGAAGGAAGAAAGAGGCTTTCCGATAGGAAGGCTGTTAATTATTCAAATTATGAAAACATTCAGCTCCATGCTGAAAAACAATAAATATGGGTTACCCCATAAGTCTATGCTTACGCATAATTTAATTTTTAAATTTAAGGAGTTTAAAAAATGTTTATTGAATCGAAAAAGCTTAGAGAAGAAAGAGCTTCTATCGTTTCCGATGCTGGCGAAATTATAAAAAAAGCCAAAGAGGAAAACCGTGATCTCACAGTTGAGGAACAAGAGAAGTTTGACAAGATTCACGCCGATGCTGACAAAATCAAGGTGCGTTATGAAGCCTTGGAGCGTCAACATGATGCTGAAATTGAAACACAAGCAGTTAACGAAGAAAAAAGACAAGCGGTTTTGCAAGAACAGGCTTCTGTTGATCCCGAAAAAGAGGAAAAAATGGAAGATGAAACTTTTCGGGCATGGTTGGCGGGAGGTATCACTGGGCTTAATGCGGAACAGCGGAGCTTCATGCAAAAAAGACGGTCTAGCGATCCAGAAATGAGAGCGCAATCTGTTGGAACGGATTCAGCGGGTGGATATACTGTCCCGCCCGGATTTGTGAAGCAGATCGAACAGTCCATGCTGGCTTTTGGTGGAATGCGCGAGGCTTCTTTTATCATGCGGTCCTCAACAGGGAACGACATCGAATGGCCTACCGTAAACGACACTGGGAACGCAGGTGCTTTACTTGCTGAGAACGCTCAGGTTTCCGAACAGGATGTGACATTCGCAAGCCTTACTCTGAACGCTTATAAGTACACTTCCAAACTGGTCAGGGTTTCAAACGAATTGTTACAGGATTCCGCTTTTAACTTGCAATCCTTTCTCGCCAATTTGCTCGGTGAAAGAATTGCCAGGATAACAAATACCCATTTCACAACAGGAACTGGATCGAGTCAACCTAACGGTGTTGTCACGGGAGCAAGCAACGGTAAAACCGGAGCAAGCGGACAGACAACTTCTGTTACCTATAACGACTTGGTTGATCTTGAGCACTCTGTCGATCCTGCTTACCGAAGGGGCGCAAGGTTTATGATGCACGACTCAACCTTGAAGGCTTTGAAAAAGCTTGTTGATGGAGACAGCCGACCATTGTGGACATCTGGTGTAGCGGTCAGGGAACCCGATACCATTCTCGGTCATCCGTACTCCATTAATCAGGATGTTGCGTCAATGGCGGCATCTGCGAAATCAATCCTGTTTGGAGATTTCAGCAAATATATTATTCGGGATGTCATGGGGATTACCATGATGCGCTTGAATGAAAGATATGCGGATTATTTCCAAGTAGGTTTTGTTGCATTTAGTCGACACGACGGTGACCTGTTGGATTCGGGAACCGATCCGATTAAATATTACACGAATGCCGCTTCTTAAAAGGTTGCGGTAAACCCTTTCGGGAAGGGGGGCAATATGTTTATCGAGTGCTTTGAACGTGGGGAATTGCTTGAGTATATGTTCCCCTTCCCGAATTTTACGAGGAAAAAATGAAAGTTAAAATTTTAGTCAGCATAGCCGGAGCCGAATTTTCATATCGTGCCGGAGAAATTGTAGATATGCCAACAGATACCGCTAAAGCATGGATCGAAGGCGGGAACGCTGAAAAATTTACTGGTAAGTCTGTTGAAAACGCAACTGATGCGAAGTCAGAAAACTCAATGTTTAACACTAAACCTAAAAAGGCGAAGAAAAAATAATGTTGACCGAGTGGACAGGTCTTTCAATTCAAACGGCTCCTTCATCCGAGCCCGTAACTACTGCCGAGGTGAAATCACAGGCTAGGATCGATGGGACAGACGAAGATACGCTATTGGATCGGTTGATATCGGTAGCTAGGGTCACGGTGGAGAAAAGTACAGGCAGGACTTTAATTTCTCAAACTTGGGATGTTAATTACGATGATTTTCCGAGCGGGGGAAATCCTATTTACTTGCCTAATCCTCCGCTTCAATCTGTTTCGTCAATTTCCTATGTCGATAATGCGGGATCGACCCAGACTTGGGGTGCATCCAATTACACGGTTGATACAGATGCCGATATAGGCAGAATTTTTCCCGCTTATGATAAATCCTATCCGACAGTCAGGAACCAAAGGAATGCGGTGACAGTAAGGTTTGTTAGCGGTTATGGAGCATCTTCCTCGGATGTGCCGGAACCCATCAGACACGCAATTTTGATGATGGCCGGAGAAATGTTTGAGCGAAGGGAGGAAGGAATAGCGGGAACTACTGTGAATCGTGCTCTTATTGCCAGTAATAATTTATTAATCCCGTACATGATTTTTTCCTGATATGAAAGCCGGACTATTAACCAAGAGAATTACCATCCAAGAGTTTTCCGAATCGCAGAATGATTATGGGGAGCCTGTCAAGTCTTGGTCAACCTTTGCAACTAAATGGGCGAAGGTTACAGATGTTTCTGGGAAGGAGGAATTTCGGAATTTCCAGACAACGGCATCAACTTTAACCCAATTTAGAATTAGGCATAAAACTGGAATAACTACAAAAATGAGAATCAGCTATAACAGCGAATTTTATAATATTTTAAGCATTATTGAAATTGGAAGAAAGGAAGGGCTCAACCTTCTTGCGGAGGCCGTTGCAATATGAGGATGAAAGCAGACCTTAATGGCACCAAGGAACTGGAAGCCTTATTGAGTAAATTGCCGGATAAAATGGGAGCCAAGGTATTGAAAAAATCAATGCGGGAAGCCACAAAGCCAATGGTAAAAGCGGCAAAGGCTTTGGTTCCAGTAAAGACAGGCAAATTAAAGAAAAGCATCAAGGTCAAGGACTCTAGGAAAAAGGTCAAGGGAAATCACGCTGTATTATTTGGGACATTAAAATCGACTCCTTATGCTCACTTGGTTGAACTGGGAACTCAACGTCATGTGATAACCCCAGAAAGCTCAAGGTTTTTAAAAATATTCGGGACATACACGAAAGAAGTTGTTCATCCCGGCACTCGACCTCGGCCTTTTCTAAGGCCGGCTTTTGATAGGGAAAAAGGGAACTGGTTTAAGTTGTTAGGGAAATCGGTTTACAAAAATATCGACAAGGAAGTTAAGAAAATGAGGAAGCTATGAGTGTGGAGAAAGTTATTTACTCCAAGCTGTCGGGTGACTCGGATGTTTCGGGACTTGTATCAACTCGGATTTATCCCGTAAACCTTCCGCAGAAACCGACTTACCCCGCAATCGTTTATACACGGATAAGTGGAGAACGCACTTATTCTTTTGACGGGGCTTCGGGTTTGACTAGCCCAAGATTCCAGATAGATTGTTTTGCCTCGACTTACTCAGGCGCAAAAGATTTATCTAATAAAATTAGGTCTGCAATAAATGGATTTCGTGGGACGGTATCGGGGATTTTTATTCAAGGTATTTTTTTAGAAAATGACAGCGACATATTTGATGATGATTTTAATATATATCGGGTTAGCTGTGATTATTTTATTCATTACAAGGAGGCATAAGAAATGAGTGATGCAACAGTAGGATTTGGGGCTTTATTGAAAAGGGGTGACGGTGCCGGATCGGAAACCTTCACCACAATAGCGGAAGTTATTTCGATAAGTGGACCCTCTTTTTCAAGGGATGTGGTTGATGTGACAAATATGGATTCGACATCAGGTTGGAGGGAATTTATTGGTGGGTTAAAAAGTGCGGGGGAAATAACATTTGAGCTTAATTATAATCCCGCAGTCGCCACCCAAGATTCAAGCGGAGGCTTACTGGATGATATTGACCAGACTGCCGCCAGAAATTTTCAACTTGTTTTTCCAAATGCGGATACAACCCAATGGGCTTTTAGCGGTTGGATGACATCTTTTGACATTAATATTCCATTGGATGACAAAATGACAGCGAGTTGTACTATCGCATTAACTGGCGTTCCCACTTTGGCATAAGGATAACTTATGGGTAATAAGAATAGGGGTGAATGTGAATTGGAATCGGGGGGTAAGGTTTATACCTTGCGTTATTCAACGAATGCCCTTTGCGAAGTCGAGGCGGTTCTCGAAAAGCCTTTCGATCAAGTATTGCTTGATTTCGCATCGGGCAAGATTTCAATGATAAATACCAGAGCTATGTTTTATTCAGGTCTCAGGGAACATCATCCCGAGCTCACTATTGCCGAATCGGGAAACCTGTTAGATGAAGTGGGTTTGGATCAAGCTGTTAATAAGCTTAACGAGGCTATCAGCCTCGCCTTTCCCGCCAAAGCTGACTCAAAAAAAAAGGAAATTCCTCCCAAATAGATTGGGACGATTACCTTTCCCAAGCCCTAGAGTGTGGAATCACTATTGAAAGGTTCTGGGGTTCAACGCCTAAAGAGGTTTTTCAATTAATGGAGGCCTATTCAAAACAACAGGAACATCTGTATCGGTTTGGGGCGTGGGTTGCATGGCACACTTCTGCGCTGGCAAGGGTCAAGAAAATGCCAAAGTTTGAAACATTTGCAAATTTTAAAAAACGATTAAAGGCCCAAAACTGGGAACAGCAATTAAGCATTATCAAGTCTTTAAATAAAGCGATGGGTGGCAAGGATTTAACGAATGGCAAGTAATACAAAAATAGGTAATTTAAAAGCAGTCCTGTCGATGGACTCAAAGAAATTCGACAAGGGCGCAAAAAAGGCAAAGAAGTCTGTTAATGGCCTTTCCAAATCATTTGGGAACCTAAAGGCGAAGCTTGTAGGTGTAGCATTGGCGGGAGGGTTTGGAGCTTTAACTAAAAATGCGCTTTCATCTGCTGATGCCATAGGGAAATTTGCGAATAGGGCGGGAGTCACCACAGAACAACTACAGAAAATGCGGTACGCTTTTGACCTAGCCGGAGTCGGTGCCGAGGCCGTAGATAAGGCTCTTGTTACATTTGGCAAACGGTTGGGTAAAGCCCATCAGGGTATCGGTGCGTTAATTGGTGGATTAAGGGGTGGGGAAGAAGCCTTGCTTGCCAAGCTTATGGCTACAAGAGATGTTAATTCTGCCCTCCAAATCATGTTCGAGGAAATGGGCAAGGCCGGACACCAGACCAGAAAACTCGCTATAGCAGATGCGGCCTTTGGAATGTCTGGGTTAAGAATGACTGCCGCATTTGAGGATGGATCGGAGGCCTTTTTCAAGGCACAGGATAGAGCCAAGGAATTAGGCATCATTCTTGACGATGATCTGATCGAAACGATTGAATCATTAAACGATGAAATGAACACATTGGGCTATGTGTTTAAAGCGGAATTTGCAAAAACGATGGGATCGGGAGCTTCAACTGCTCTGGAATTAACAAAGGCTTTAATTAAGGTCAACGAGGAATTGCGGAAATTCCTAGAGACACTAAATGTAAACAAAGGAGAAATCTTGGCATTTATTGCGGCAATAAGCGCACTATTGTCAATGAAGGCGCTCGGCAGTTTGATCCCCGCACTTGGTAAAAAAACAAAAATATTGAAAGCCCTGCTTCCCATAATTGCCGCAGTTACGGCATTTATTGCGACCTATGAAAAGTCTGCGACTGCGGCAACCAATGCAACTAACAAGCAAAACAAGGCACTTAGCGAAAAGGAAAAAAAGCTGAGAAAACAGCTAGAAATCGAAGCCGAGTTGGCCTATCAGGAAGAGCAAAGAGAAAAGGCTTACATGAAAAGCCTCAAAACCGAAGAACTCGAAGACCCAGAAACACCCGATCTGTTGGGAAATCTCGGTGAGGACATTGATAAAATTCGTGAACTCGAAAAAGATATAAAAGAAATATTTAGGGCTAGATCGGAGGAAATAAGAAATACCAGATTGTTGGCTCAAGGTAAGGGTCACTTAATCCGAAAGCTCGATGAAGAAAAAATAATAAAAGAAAAAATAAAAGAGTTAGACAAGGAACACCGCAAGCTTTTCGAGGAATCGCAGTTCCAAAGATTCACTACACAAAAAAAGGCTTTACAACTCTATCAATATCTTTTGGCTGAACAGAAAATGGCTAATGAGGCCTTAAAATATAACCAAGACCTTGCCCGAATCGGAGAAAGTGTTTTTGACCGATTTGGAGATGGAATTGTTTTTTCAATGCAACGTGGACAAGATGCCATGCAATCTTTTAGGGATGCGGCAGTAGCGGCACTATTCGATGTCCAAAGGGAATTGTTTAAAATGATGATTTTCGCTCCGCTTAAAAAGGCTGTATTCGGGGCTGTGGGAAATTTTCTTTCTGGCGGTTTTTCCTTTGGTACGGAAGGTGCCGGACAAGATTTTGACTCATTTGATCCCGACGTGGAAGGCCTTGCAAACGGTGGATTCGCTAGAGCTGGCAGAACCGTACTTGTAGGGGAAAGAGGCCCGGAACTATTTCGGCCTCAGTCAAGCGGGACGGTCATTCCTAACGACCAGATGGGAGGAACAACCGTTGTCCAGAATATTTCAGTCGGGGTTTCCCAGACCGTCAGGGCAGAATTAATGGGAATGCTGCCCATGATTACCGACAACGTGAAACAGGCGGTTGCCGACTCAAGAATGAGAGGCGGTTCTTTTTCAAATGCTATGGGGGCTTAGATGGCAATTACCTATCCGTTATCAATTCCGACAAATGTTTCTTTTTCTCAGGCACGAATGATTGCCCGAAGCGTAGTAGGTGTTTCCCGGTCTCCATTTACAGGGGAAGAACAAATACAAAAGCATCAAGGACAATGGTTCGAGTTTGACGGGAAGCTTCCTCCTATGACTCGCGCAAACGCAGAAGAATGGATAGCCTTTTTATTGAAGCTCAACGGTAGGCAGTACACCTTTCTGCTAGGGGACCCAAGTGCCAAAACCGCAAGGGGAATCGCTACGGGAACCCCTTTAATTAACGGAGCTTCCCAGACGGGAAATTCCCTGATAACGGATGGGTGGACAGCTTCCCAGACAGGAATTCTAAAGGCCGGAGATTATTTCCAGATCGGGACCGGAGCGAATGCCAGGTTGTATAAAGTTTTACAGGATGCTGATTCGGATGGTAGCGGAAACGCAACTTTTGATATTTGGCCTTCCATCAATACGGCATACGCAGATGATGCCGCATTGATAGTCAGCTCAACGGTGGGACTTTTTAGGCTTGCGAGTAATGAAATGGGATGGGATATATCGACAGCCCAGAATTATGGAATCGCCTTTGGAGCGGTCTCGGTGGTATAGGCCAAGGTATTAGGTGGGTAAGAATAATTGAATAGACGGCCTCTCAGGAAGGCAAAAAACTTAGAAACTCTTAAAAATGGCTAGAAATTTAACAACAGACCTCAATAGCGCAGTTCAAGCCTCCGAAGTACATCCTGTCTTACTTGCTAAAATCAACACTTCGGGCGGGGATGTTTTGGCATGGAACGGGATCGGGGATATTTCTTTTGGAGGCGACACTTATTTGGGGACAGGAACTTTCGGAGGAATTTCCACAGTACAAGAAAAAACAGACCTTTCAGCAAGCGGAATAACTTACTCACTTTCCGGCATTCCGGCTTCATTGGTTTCAACGGCACTTGGTCAGGTTCAACAAGGTAGATCATGCCAGCTTTTTCTCGGGGCGCTCAATATTACAACGGGAGCCTTAATTGCTGATCCATACGAACTGTTTGCGGGATTTACCGATGTGACTGTAATTGAGGAAAATGCGGAATCCGCAACAATATCTATAAGCGCAGAAAACCGATTGATTGACCTTGAAAGGCCTCGGGTTCGTAGATATACAGACGAAGATCAGAAAAGCGAATATTCAACCGATGTGGGATTTGAGTTTGTCCCGAGCTTACAGGATAAGGTTATTGTTTTTGGAAAGAATTGAGAAATGGAACGTAGAGAAAATTGGGAGCATTTTTTAAGCGAGTTTATTTTTAAGCGGAAGGATTGTCCCTTTGAGTACGGGAAAAACGATTGCTGTCTTTTTGTTGCTGATGCAGTTGAAGTAATGACAGGAATTGATACTGCCGAAGATTTCCGGTTTCAATATAAAGGTAAAAAGGAGGCCTACAATTTACTTTATCGGTTTAGCGGAGGCTATATTCTCGAAACAGTCCGAAAGCTTACAAAGGCTTATGGGATGCCGGAAATAAAACCCGGTTTTGCCTCAAGGGGCGATGTCGTTCTGATAGATGGGCTAATGGGCGAGGCCTTGGGGATAGTAGATATGAGTGGGACGAAAATCGTTGTTCCCGGGAAAAAAGGATTAACAGCGTTCCCTTTTGAAGTAATTAAAAAAGCATGGAGGGTTGGTTATGCCGCCAGCAGTAGGCGCAGTAGCTGCATCAGTCATAGCTAGTGTTGCCAAGGCAAAAATTCTAGCGGTAGCAATATCATGGAAAGTTGTCATGGCAAAGGCACTAATTACTGGTGCTATATCAATGATTGCCTCAGCAGTTATGGGAGGGGCAAAACCAAAGGCTCCCGACTTTGGGACTGGTGCGATAACCTCAAGGGAAAGAGATCGAACTTTAACTGTAAGACAGGCTATTGCGCCACATCGGGTCATTTATGGAGAAACTCGAGTTGGGGGTATCATCACGTTTTTACATAGTACCGATGATAACGAAATGATGCATCAACTCGTAACTATAGCCGGACACGAAGTCAATTCCATTGGGCAGATTTATCTTGACGATCTTCCTGTTACGGTCACATCAAATACTGTTAGTGATACCAAGTATAAGGATTTTGTCGATATTTATAACGGCACAGGATCGACCTCTGGGGACTCGTCCCTTTTAAGCACTCTTTCTTCTAATACCAGTAACAAATGGTCCTCCAATCATAAACAGGAAGGAAGGGCAAAAATTTATATTCGCCTTAAATATGATGCGGATACTTTTACTTCCGGGATGCCTAATGTGACAGCCGTTGTTCAAGGGAAAAAAGTCTATGATCCGAGAGATGCCAGCACCGCTTATTCCAATAATCCGGCACTTTGTATCCGGGATTATTTAACCAGCTCCCAATATGGCTTGGGAGAACCATCTGCAAGAATTAACGACACCTCATTTAATGCGGCGGCAAATATTTGCGATGAAAATGTTTCTCTTAACGGGGGTGGCACAGAAAAGAGATATACGCTAAATGGCACGTTTACGACAGATGAAACTCCGAAAGAAATCATAAAGACCTTGCTTGCTTCATGTGCCGGACGGTTGACTTATCAAGGCGGGGAGTGGAATCTTTATGCGGGAGCTTATTCGACACCTACTATTTCTTTTGATGAATCCGATCTTGATGGAGGAATACAGGTCACCACTCAGGTTTCAAGGAGGGAGTTATTTAATTCATGTAGGGGAATCTATATTGAGCCTGGCAATCTCTATCAGCCCGTAGATTTTCCTGTAGTCGAAAACTCAACCTATAAAACAAACGATCAGGGCGATGCGATTTGGCGGGATTTTGATTTTAAATTTGTAACATCTTCTGCTACTGCTCAAAGATTAGCCAAAATCGAACTAGAAAAAGTTAGGCAACAGATAACGGTTGCCATGCCGGTAAATATGAAAGGTTTGCAAGTTCAAGCGGGGGATCACGTTTCAATCAGTAATACGAGGATGGGATGGACTGACAAAGTTTTCATTGTCGAAGAATGGTCTTTAGCTTTAAGGTCTGGGGAAGGTGATCCAAGAATCGGGGTTGACCTGTTTTTAAGGGAAACCGCCTCTACAGTTTACGATTGGAATAGTAGTGAGGAAACAACCGTTGATGCTTCTCCTGATACTGATCTCCCTGATCCGTTTACCGCCCAACCTCCAACCAGTTTAGCCCAGACTGAATCCCTTTATGTAACCACAAACGGATCGGGTGTTAAGGTCAGGGCTAGTTTATCTTGGACAGCTTCTGCCGATTCATTTGCGCAGGATTATATCACGGAGTACAAATTATCATCGAGTTCCGACTGGATTATAGGGCAAAGGGTTCCCGCTTCAATCTTAACAGTGAATATAGATGATATAGCCACAGGAACATACGATTTTAGGGTCAAGGCAATTAATACGCTTGGTGTTTCTAGCACCTATACAACTTTAACATCAAAAAAGATTTCTGGGCTCACAGCTAATCCGGCAGACGTTACAGGTCTGAGCGTAGTTGCACTTAATAACCAAGCCCATATTTCATGGGACTTGCATCCCGATCTTGACGTTAGGCATGGGGGCAAAATCAGGTTCAGGCATTCAAACCTTACAGATGGAACCGCTCGGTGGGAAAGCTCAACGGATATTGGTGCGGCAGTTGCTGGACATAATACGGATACCGCATTACCTCTTTTGAGCGGAACTTATATGGCAAGGGCAGTTGATTCGACTGACAATGAATCATTGACTGAAACATCATTTGTAATTACAACTGTTCCAGATATTACAAAAATGAATGCGGTCACAACGGTAAATGCTCATCCAGATTTTGCCGGAACGGTTACGGGATTAGATATTGTGGATGGGCTTGTTAAGTTTGAATCGGTTTCTGATTTTGATGATAGAACCGCATTATTGGACACTTGGACATTTTTTGACTCATATACTTCCGGGGTGGATACAAGCGGTACTTATGAATTTGACGGGGTCGATCTAGGTGCGGTTTATACAAGTAGATTGACTCATTCAATTACTTTTAACACTTTTGAGATTGGGGATTATCTGGATTCCCGATCCGGTAATGTGGATGATTATGTAGATTGGGATAATCCTCCAGCGGGACTCAATCTTGATTTATATGTGGCAACAACAAACGATCAAGTCAGCGGATCACCAACTTGGGGGGCATGGACAAAATTCAAGGTGGGCGATTTCACCGCAAGGGGTTTCAAGTTTAAATTAACCGCAACCTCAACGGATGCAGATCACCAATTTAATTTAACCGCTTTAGGCATAACGATTGATATGCCCGATCAGGTTCAAGGTGAAAAGGATATTGAGTCAGGGTCATCAACTAAAAGTGTCACGTTCCCCTCTGCTTTTTACGCAATTCCATCTATAGGCATTACCGCAAATAATATGGGAAGCGGTGATTATTACACCGTGGCGAACAAATCAAAAACGGGTTTTGACATTACTTTTTATAATTCTTCCGCAAGTGCGGTGGATCGAAATTTTAATTATCAAGCGAGAGGATATTGATATGGCAGAGCATGATTATTCAATTGCTAACGATACGGGGGCAAATGTCCGTGCGGATATAAACAATGCTCTTTCTGCTATCGCTAGCAACAATTCAAAAGCAACGGAACCTTCCACTACATTCGCTTATATGTGGTGGGCCGATACAGCTAACGATTTATTAAAACAGAGAAATGCAGCGAATAACGCATGGATTTCAATTTTAACTTTATCCACAGGTGTGCCGATTGCGGGGGCTGGAATTTCCAACGTAGTTGAGGACACGACTCCGCAATTGGGTGGCGATTTAGATTTGAACTCAAACGATATTACGGGAACAGGTGGCATCCCGGCTGCCAATCTAACAGGATCAGTTGCTACCGCAAGACTTGGTAGCGGAACCGCTAGCTCGAGCGTTTTTCTGCGAGGCGATTCAACGTGGGCTTCTGCGGGTGGTGGGAAGGTTTTGCAAGTTGTGAGTTCCACCCTGACTTCGGGTTTCACAACAACGGCTAGCTCACTAACGGAAATAACTGGACTGTCTTGTGCCATTACACCATCGGCAAGTAGCTCGAAGGTTTATATTATGGTTGATATTGGTAATGTGAGTATTCCCGCAACCCATTTTGGAGCATTCCAATTAAGGCGTGACTCAACTGAAATTTGTATTGGCGATCAAGTTGGCTCGAGTCGTGATAGAGTCACCGCCCCACTTTATGGCCCCGATACCGGGTCGAGGTATTTCGGTATGAATTTTCTGGATAGCCCCTCTACAACTTCTGCTACAAATTATTACCTGTATGGGTTTTGTGAAAGCAGCGGCAAATTATCAATCAATCAACTTGATGGAGATTCCGATGATGCAATCCAAGGGGCGAGAGGGGCATCAACTATGACATTAATGGAAATCGGTGCGTGAAAATTTAAAAAATATAAAGGGAAAATAAAATGGATATTTGTTCCGCAGTTATAAAAATTTGCAACGACAAGGGTTACGATAGCCCGCAACTAAGCGTGAATGCGGAAGGTACGGACAGGGAAGAAATTACTTGGCACGATAACAACCCGAATAAAATCACAAAGTCGCAAATCGACAAAGAAATAAAAGCAATGAAAGATGATTATGCGTCAAAGCAATACCAACGGGATCGTGCGGAAAATTATGCTTCATTGGCAGACCAGATGGATATGCAGTATTGGGATGCAAAAAATGGAACAACAACCTGGCAAGATCATATCGACAAGGTGAAATCAGATTTTCCAAAAAAATAAACAATGAATCTTAAACTACTTTTATTTTTTACTTTTCTTTATGGGACCTTTTTTTTGGCTTTTTGGTTTGGGGGCGGGCAATGATGTGCTATGAAAAAGTTAATAGATTTCATTGTTATACTAGCGGGCAGTTTTTTAGTTTGTTTGATTCTTTATTTGTTGTTACTCGATAAAAAACACAAGCCTAGCACATTCAAGCAGTTCAGTTTTGACCATTTTTTAAGATGATGCATGGAAACAATACTTCACAACGCATGGTCTTTATTTGTCGCAATCGGCTGGTTTTTTCTCAATCGAATTACCTCAAAGGTTGATGCCTTGGAAAAGGAGAAAGCGGAAAGTTCTGCGGTGATAAGGAATGCAGGTCTTATCCATGAAACGGACAAACGGATCGATGAAAT
>CEUX01064432.1_pt1 | contig 15540 bp, 15 predicted proteins | sample 531361 | NCBI WGS metagenome assembly CEUX01 (sample SAMEA2622736, study PRJEB7988) | marine metagenome | isolation source: saline water (ENVO:00002010), including
TGTCTTTCGAAGCGTCTATTATAGTAGATTTTTTCTTCTTTGTCAAGGGCTTTTTTGTTTTTTTTGTGACTTTTTTTGTTTTAGGTTTTGGCTTTTCATTGAGAATTTTTGGAGCGATTGGCGCATACTCTTTAGGCCAAAGTGTTACTGTGCATTTTTCACAAAAGACAGGTTCATGAGTTTGTTGTAAATTAACCATGACATCTGCTCCGTATACATTTTCAGCTTGTATTTGTTGAGTTACAACATCTTCACTTTCAGTCAAATGTTTGCAAATAGGGCATTCAAAAAATATTGTTTTAATCTCTTTCACTTATAAATTTTAATTCTATTCCTGATTTTTTCAATAAAATTAGCCCTTCGTTGCTTCTGTATTCTTCTCCATATACGACTCTGACAATACCACATTGAATAATTAATTTGGAACATTCTAAACATGGAGAGCATGTTGCATAAAGAGTTGACCCATCAGAGCTTTGCGTAGATTTAGCTAGTTTTGATATAGCATTACTCTCTGCATGAAGAACTTCTGGCTTTGTAATTATTTGTTCTTTTACCGTAGTCCCATCGCTCGATAAAGTAAATTTATTGTACTCGCATATATTATCGAATCCAGATGGAGTTCCATTATATCCGTCACTTATGATAGTGCCATCTTTTACGATAAGACAGCCTACCTGCTTTCGTTTAGCTTTTGAAAGTTTAGCCCAAGATTGGGCCATTTCCATGTACGTGGCATCTAGTAATTTTTGATTTGGCATAAAAAAACTCCATGAATGATATCATGGAGTATAAAACGAGTCAAGCTTTTAATGGTCACTCTTTTTTGGTTTCTTGTTCGATCTTTTTAGCAAGATCGTTAATACCTTGGCGCAAGAACACCGCGATTGCTACGCCAAGAATGAATAACGCGGTCAAAACTCCACCCAATTGTCCTAAAAAGAAAAGGACGAGGGCGAAAATGATGGCCGCAGCTGCGGTTAGATATGTTTTTTTACCTTTAAGTAAGTTCATAATTATGTTTACACTATTAAAAAGCTGCGAATGACAATTCCTTACCTTTTTTTGAAATTTTTATTGTAATATCTTTTTTGCCTTTTTTCTCAATTATTAACATTGAAATCTTATCCTCAATATTCTTTTGAATAGCTCGTTTTAATAGCCTGGCCCCATTTTTATAGCTTGTGCCTTTTTCAACCAAAAAGTCTAAAACTTTTGGGGTGTATTTAAGAAACACGCCAGCTTTCTCTAGTCTATGCGATAACTTATTAAGTTCTAAACGTGCAATTTGTTTATTGTTTTGTTTGTTTAATGGTTGAAAAATAATAATTTCATCTAGCCTATTAATAAATTCAGGCTTAAATACTTTGGAGGCCTCAGACAAGACGTTCCTTCTACTTTCTTGAAAGCTTGGATTAGTTTCGCCGCCTCCAAACCCTAAACTTTTCTGGGTAGAGAATGAATTATGGCCAACATTTCCAGTAAGTAAGATAATTGAGTTTTTAAAATTTGCAACTTTTCCATTTGAATCTTTAAGTTCTCCTTCGTCCATAATTTGAAGCAATATCTGACATACGTCTGGATGAGCTTTCTCTACTTCGTCAAATAAAACTACAGAGTGTGGATTTTTTCTTATTGATTCTGTTAAAAAGCCGCCATCCTCAAATCCTATGTATCCTGGGGAGGCGCCTATTAATCTACTTATTGAAGCTTTTTCTGTAAACTCGGTCATGTCGACTCTGATTACATTGCTTTGGCCACCAAATACCAAGTCCGCTAGAGTTTTAGCTGTAAAAGTCTTACCTACGCCTGTTGTGCCTAATAATAAGAAGCTTGCAATAGGTTTGTTCCTGTCTCTTACGCCAGATTTAGATCTTAATATAGACGATGCAATTTTTTTAATCGCGTGCTGCTGCCCAATGACTAGTTTGTTTAGACTTTTTTCTAAATTTAAAAATATTTTTGTCTCATCTTGTTTTAGTTCTGAGAGTGGTACTTTTGCTTTATTTGATACGACTTGATAAATGTCATCCTGCGTTACCTTCGGTGGGTTTTTAGAAATTTTTGAAGCCCAATCGAACATTACCTTCTCATACTTTTTTGTTAATGACTCTAATTGCATATCGTTTTCGCATATATCTATAAGCTTTTCTAGCTCTTTGGCTGTGTCTGGTCTTTTGTAGTTTCTTGTTTTACATTTTGACCCAGCGTGATCAAGAATATCTATAGCTTTATCTGGTAGGTATCGATCTGTTAAGTATCTTTTAGACAAGTCGACAATTAATTTACAGTCTTCTTTTGAATAAACGACATTATGAAACTCTTGATATTTTGGCATAATTCCTTTTAGTATTTTCGTTGCATGCTCTTCGGTTGGCTCGTCTATATAAAGAGTTTGAAATCTTCGATCTAAGGCTCCATCTTTTGCTATGGTCTTCCTATACTCAGCGGTTGTTGTTGCGCCAATACAGCGCAATTCTCCGCGTGCTAGAAGTGGTTTCAACATGTTTGCTGCGTCCATCGTGCCTTCTGCCCCGCCTGCGCCAACTAAAGTATGAATTTCATCTATAAATATAATAAAATTTTCGTGACTAATTAGTTCATCTATGACTTTTTTAAGCCTTTCTTCAAATTGACCTCTATACTTTGTTCCAGCAATGAGTGAGCCTAGATCTAAGGAAAAAATTTGCTTATTTAGCAAAAATTCTGGAGCTTCTCGCCTTACTATTTTTTGAGCAAGAGCTTCTATGAGTGCAGTCTTACCAACTCCAGGTTCGCCTAGTAACATTGGATTATTCTTATTTCTTCTGCAGAGAATTTCAGATATTTCTTCTACCTCCATTTCTCTGCCTATCATTGGGTCATAGCCTTTTTCATGGGCTATTAAGTTACAATTCACAGCAAAAGAACTTAACGCTGGTATTTTGTCTTCTTTAGAGTGTTCTGTCTTTTCTTGATGTAAATCATCTATGTCAAAGAATGTCTTAAGTCTATTTAAAATTTCTTTTGTGTCAATTTCTAGCATGTTAAAAAACTCAACTGCTGGACAATTAGGCATTTTCAAAAAACTATAAAATAAATGCTCGCAACTAACAAACGAATGGTTTAATCTAAGAGCTAGTTTTCTTGATTTAGTTAAAGCCTCTCTTATGTTATTGGTATAAGAAACTTTGGTAAAATCTTCAGATTTAAATTCCCCTCTGTTTAGATTTTGAAAAACAAGCTCTTTGAGTTCAACAGTATCAATTCCTAGATCTTCGAGGATATCATTAATCTCTGAGTTTTGAACATTTAAAAACGCTAAGAAAAGATGCTCTAGGCCTGCAGCTTCTTGGTTTAATTTATAAGCCTCTAGCTTTGCATCTTTTACTACTTTTTGCGCTCTTGGCGTGAAGTTAATTTGGTTTTTGTCCATTGTTAAAAATTACACTTTATTTTAAATCACTTAGTTTCATATAAATTCTATCGTCATATATACTAATCTTATCTAAAAAGATCGTTCCATCACCTTTGCGACCTTCAATATAAACGACGTTTTCTTTTTTAGGTAACTTATTGTTATTTTGTTCAAGATATTCAGTAAGTTTATTTTGTCTTGCCGTATCTAGCAGTATTCCGTTTACAAACCCTAATTCATCTGAGATATCAAGTTTAGCATACTTGTTACCATTCCTGCTTTGCCTCTTAAAGCAGTCTTCTACAACTCCTACCATGTACACTCTTTCATTATTTTCTGAAGCTTCAACTTCATAACTATTCATTAATGGCTTGTCTTTAGAAAAAACATTTTTAAGTTTAGTGCTGTAAGAGTATCCTAAAAGTTTTTTTTCAAAAAACCAGTTTGCAAAATCTTCATATATTCTGTTTTTTTCCCAAATTTGTTTATACTTATCGTACTTCTTTTTAAAGGTTTGAAATCTGCTGTCTGACATTACTCTTTTTTTGTCGTCAGCAAGTATCTTATCTTTTGTTGCAGCTTCAATTGTCTTTAGTACGTCAAAATTAAAACGTTCGCCTAACTGTATAAAGTTTCTTTTTTCTCTGTCAGTAAGCAAGTTGAATGATTGCGCTTCTAATACAAGTCGTGAGCGCCTGGTCTTATATGCATTTAAAGCTCCAGCTTGTATTAATGCAGACAAAACACCAATGTTAATTCCCGCTTGTTTCGCGCTTATAAAAATATCATATTTTGTAGGCGTTTCTGACTCTCTAAAATCTTTTAACGCCTGTAATGTTTTTTGACTTACGCCTTTTATACTGTTAAGTCCGTATCTAATATTATCGCCTTCTATTTTAAAATCCATGTCCGACCTACCTAAATCTGGCGGGAGCAACTCGATTCCGAAATAAGGAAGCTCTGTTGTAATCTTAGCTATCTCCTCGTGTGGAGCAGGTTCAAATTGAGTCATTTTAAGCAAGCTTAAAAAGAACTCTTTTGGATGTTTAAATTTTAGATATGTCGTCCAAGCTGCTAATGTTGCATAGGCAATCGAGTGTGATTTATTAAATGAATAATTAGCGCTATCTTCTGCGACTTGCCACAACACATCTGCCGCCTCATCCCCGCGGTGTCCTGTCCATGCGTTAGTTAATCTGTTTTCCTCTACCTTTTCAAATATCTTTTCTTTCCATGCTGGCATTTGATCAACTTTCTTTTTACCAACAATTCTTCTTAACTGTTCTGCTTCATCAAGAGTGAAACCAACTCTTACAGCCATCTTCATTAACTGCTCTTGATATAATGGAATTCCGCCAGTATAATCTAGGATTTCATCAAATGCTGGGTGAACACTTTGAAAATCGCCACTTTTTACATACTCAACATAACTGTCCGTGAATTCCAATGCTCCAGGCCTAGCAATCGCAACAACCGCACTAAGCTGTTCTAAATTTGTAGGGCCAATCTTTTTACAAACATTAAAATTTGTATAAGCCTCGATCTGAAATAATCCTTGAGGGTGTCTGAAATTATTTTTTAATGGCTTGTAAATGTTCTTGTCGCTAAGATTTACATCATCCATGTCAAAATCTAACTGTTTGCATACGTCATAAATAACACTTAATGTTCGTAGTCCCAAGATATCAAATTTTACCATTAGTTCTGCGACCCAATTCATATCGTATCCGCTCACTAAATCGCCATCATTTGTTTGTTGTAATGGGCATATTTCATCTAATGGGTAAAAAGATATTGCAATACCAGATGGATGGACTCCAGTATTTTTATTTAAGCCTTCTAATTTGCGTGCAATTTTGAATATGTCTTGGTTTTCATCAACCCAAAGTTTGAATTTTTCACTTTCTTCATACGCTTCTTTTAATGGAGCTACCTTGCCAAACCTTTTAGGTATTGAGTCACTAACTTCATTTACATCTTGTTCGGAATAGTTGCCAACAATTTTGCCACACTCTTTTATGCACAATTTGCCACTAAGAGTGTTAAGGGTTAAAATTTTGCAAGTTCGGTTTGGATGTTTTCTTTTAATATAGTCAATAACTTCTGCTCTACGCTCATATGCAATGTCATTATCAACGTCTGCCAACAACGATCCATCTAGGAATGTTTCTCCATTCCTTTCAATCTTACGAGCTCTCGACTTACTAACAAATCTTTCAAAAAATAAGTCATACTTAATTGGATCTACTTGAGTGACTTCAATTAAATATAAAACTAAACAGCCTGCTGCCGATCCACGACCTGGCCCAGTTGGAATATCATTTTCGTGGCAGAAGTGTAGTATGTCCCAATTTAAAAGAATATAGTCTATAAACCCTAGCTCTTTTAAAATTTCTAGTTCTTCTTTGACTCTATTGTAATATACTTGTTTGTTTTTCTTTTTATCTATACCTTTTTTCTTAACGCCGTCAAGACAAAGCGCTCGTAGAAAGTCATAGTTAGAAGTGTCTTTGTCTAGCTTTAACTGCTTGTAATATTTATCTTCAATATTAATCTCTGGCAACTTAACACCTGCTGGTGCACAGTCTTTGTATTCAGAAAAGTCCTTCAAAAAACTCATGCGTATATGATACCAAAATTAAAGCTAAATGTCAACCTTCCAAATAATCTTTTTAAATAGCTCGAAGTTCATTTCAATATCATACATGGAATCATGAAGTCTGTCTGGATTAAAATCTACAGAGAACTCTCTGAGCATTGCCGCGAGATTAGTTTTAAGACCTCGTTTTATATAACCATTTAGTCTTAACTGCCAACTTATCAATGAATCTTTTTTGTCGTATTTGATATTCTCTCTGTAGGCTTTTGATAAACAGTTTGTGTCAATTAATCTGTTAACATAAGAATAATCTGTTTTAAATCCAAAATGTTTTCTTGTATTGTTATGAACGTAAACGTCAAAACCTAATAAATTATGCCCAACGATAATATGATTTTTATCATAGAGCAATTTATCAAATTGTTCTAATACTGGCTTTGGGTCTTCACATTTATTTTTATATTTTTTAAAATCAAAACGTGTAGCTTTTGCGGCGCCATCAGAAACTTTTAAGTCTTCCCATTTTAAAAAGTGATCCGCTTTTTTTAGTATTTTGTTTTTTGTCGCAACAATATATGATAATTGCCACGGCCTATTTTTTTGACTTACTAAATTTAAATTACAAGTTTCAAAGTCAAAAATTAAATATTTTTGTTTATCGTTGTATCTTAAAAGATTGTCGTTCATTCGTTAACTGTTGATTTATATTTCCACAAACGATAGCTATCTGAATCACGGTGAAATGTGCTTGCTTCTATAAGCTTAACATCTTCGAATGCCTCGTCTGCAATTAAGCTGTGCGGTATCCCCTGTGGCATTTCCATCGATTCTCCTTTTGCGACATATACTGTATATACTTCGCCTGAGTCTGTGTCTATCCAATCTACTTTTAAAGTTCCTTCAAGGACATAAAAAACTTCATGCTTGTCAACATGATAGTGCATAGAGGTTCCTTTGCCTTTTTTAATTTCTAAAACTTTACCGCAGTAATTGCGTTCTAGATTATTAGCGAACCAGGTTTCTGACCCCCAGTCTTTTTCTACGTATTTTGGTTTATCTATTTTCATTTTTTTCTTGCCAGCTTTCGAAGCAGAATTCGTCACTACCAAAGTGTTCTAAATTTGGTTCATCTAAAGTTTTTTGTCTCCCAAAGCTTCGGGAACATAAACACTTGTAAGTTTGAAAAGCTTTTACATCTGACTTTTTGTTATAATAAATTGATTTTACTTTTTCTGTTTGGTAGTTGTTATCATTACAATATTTTTGTACGCTTGGTAGTATAACTTCGTCCAATAATAACCCATTGTTTTCAACAAAAAATATTGGATTACAAAAGCTAAAGTCTGGAATACAGTTTGAAAAAGAAGTTAAATTAGTAGCAATAAAAGAATCGTAAAATGGAACAATTAATTTTAGGTCGTCATTCCAGTTAGATTTTAGATAATTATAGTCTAAATGACCTAGCCCTCTTGCAAATGCTTTGTTGTGGATTTTATATAGTGTTTTAATGCCGTTATCATTTTTAGCAAAAATAATTATTTTGTGTTTATTATTATTGTCTTTACTTAGCTTTTCATCTATATTTTCTGCGATAGTAAATCTAAGGCCAAATACAAGCTGAAGTTCTAACTGCTCACAATTTCTCTTAGCTTCTAAAAACCCATTAAAAGAATCTTCCACTAAGATAATTTGTTTTAAATTATTATCAACAGCTAATTTAAAAACACTATCTGCTCCGCCGTCGACGCATTTATCTGGGTGAAATAAAGTTAATATTGACTTTCCAATTGAAAAATGGCTCTTAAATAAAGGCAACATATGAATATCTTAGCATAACTTTTGAGGTATGTCAATAAATATTTTACCACCTAGGACATCCAGAATATTTTCTTAGTTGTATCTTTTGTCCTTTTTGTTTTTTAGCTTGCAATCTTTTTTTATCGTCTTTAAAACTTGATGCTATAATTTTGTCATCTTTATCAAGTAACACATAGTATTCCATAGGTTTGCGAACTGAGCAAATGTAATTTTCTATTTTGCATCCCTCGGCGTCTAACAGAAATTTTCCCTTTCGTTGTTTGTACCCTTCTTTTCCACACACTAATGGCCCGCCGAAAGTTCCATCTTTTGGGTAGTCTTGATCTGCTGCGAAACTGCTTTTTGCACAGGCTATATTGAATCGATCTAAATATTTTTGTATTTCCGTAAGTTCATATTCAAAGCCCTCTAATTCTGCATCTTCAATTGGACTCATTTCTAATAGTCCTTTACCTGTTTTTCCGAGCATGTCTCTAGAAAGGTCAAACTTTAAAAACACAAACTCAGATTGTCTTTTTAAATACTCTGGGTATAAATGTTTTACAGCTAGGCAGTACATTAAATCTTGCAGATTGTTTGTTACTTCTTTTCCTTTGAAGACTTGTTTACTGCTTTTGAAGTCTCTAATTATTGCTAATTTTTTTTTCTTGTATAAAAATAACTTATCTATGAATCCTCTTATCGCATATTTTTTTCCATCCTCGTCTATGTTAATGTTAAACTCTTTTTCTGAAATTGATTTAGTTGGTTTGCCGCTTTCTTTGCCAAAGAAATCGTACTCCAATCCATTTAGCGTCATATCTTTAATTAGCTTGATGTTTTCTTCGTCATCAACTTGATCTTTAATCGCATGTTTCATTACTAATTTTTCTACTGGCTTAGATGCAAATATATCTTTATTTTTTAATATTTTTGAATAGTGTTTTTTGTGCCTTGGGTTCCCTAAGCACTCAAATACTAAATGGCATATACTTCCTCTTTTGGCTCCATCATTTGACTTGTCTGGCAACTTTAAAATATATTTAGCCCAATACTGCCAAGAGCAAGTTTGAGCGACTTTTATTCTACTGGCAGATAGCTTATTCATTTAAAATCCTAGATTTAATTAATTTTTCTTTACTGCTGCTAAATGCAGAGTTGCCAAGTTTTTTTCCACACTTCAATATATATTCGTACATTTTATTTTTGTTACGAGGTTTGTTGTACCAACTATCAAAACTTGTCCCGCTCTCCTGCATTGCTCCAAAATCATTTTTTAGTGGAGGGTTTATAATTAAAGATTCAATACTAAAATATTTTAGTAGTTTAATAAAAATTTTTGCTGCACTTTCTAACCCTCGATTGTGCTCTGAAGATAAATCATTGTTTGTTGATATAATTATCTTTTTTGGATTAAGGGATATTAAAGTCGTCATTAATTTAGCTGAAACATCCAATCCGAAAGTGACTAAATTATTTTTATATCCATTTTCAAATAACGCCATAGAGTCCCCAATGCTTTCTACCAAAATAACTTCTCCCTTTTTATCTATTGACTCAAATGTCTCTAATTTAGAGTCCGACCCTAGATAAAGTGGATAACTCCAATTAGTTTTTCTGCCCATATGCTTCCATTTAGGTCTTTCACTAGCATTAGACGCATCTCTTCCTGAGAACCCGCAAATTTTACCTGACTGATTATATATTGGGAACACGTACCTGTTATTCATGGCACCAGTAGTCGCTAGTCCACATTTATAAAATTTCAAAGTGTCATCACTGATCCCTCTTGAATTATAAAATTTATAGTGAGGCAGTAACCTGTCTAAAGAGTCTTCTGGGAAAGTCTGTTCCATTTGTATTTTTGAGCTACTCTTATTATATGAATAAGTGTCATGTTTTTCTGTTTGAACATACTGATTTATTACTTTTTGATCAGTTGTGCGTAAAGTTTTTTGTACTAAAGCGGTGAGAGGCATACTCTTGTTGCCAGCAACATAATCAGTCCATACTCCAGTATTTTTGTATATTTTTAATGCAGTGGGGTTGTCGCCGCCTCTGTAAACAGCGCTAGTTCTCCATGAGTCTCCAAAATCTGATAATCTGTACCCTAGATTTTCTAAAACTGATTTAACGTCTGTGGTATTAGTTTCCATCTTCGATAATTTCTGGGTTTCTCTCAAGGTACGCAACTAAATCTCTTAAGTCTCCTTTTTCTGTTATATGGAAATTATTAAAATCAAGATGTATATAGTTTTGTTGTAGTCCTCCGTCTGGCATTCTAACTGGATTAACTGCTCCATTAACGTCCTGACCTAGATGTCTATACTTAACGCATTTGAACTTATGAGTCCCAAAATTTGGCTCTTGTTCCATCTCGTCTTCTGTCTTTTTGCGTAGAATAAAAGCATGAGATGCAAACTGAACTATTCGATCTGACAAAGAAAAAATAGACTCATCATCCACAATATTTTCCGCTCGACGATTATTTACAATTCCTTGCCTATTGCTTTGTACGCTGGTGATCATAGATATTACTGGCTCGCCGTCAAACTTAATGTCTCTGTGAATGCAGTCTTTAAATCTTTGAACCATGTTTCCTACAAGTTCCCATTCTGACCTGTTCTTGTCATTTGATTCTGATGTAGTTTTAATATAGTCAAAAGAAAATATCATTTGTTTTCCCCTGCCTACTTCTGAAAAATAAAATCTTTTTAGCAAATTAATCATGTCTTCAGAGCTCATCCCTGCAACATTATAATAAAAAAACTTCATGTCCTTTATTTTCTTCCAGACTGCCCTGACTCTTTTAACTATATCTTCGCCAGCTTGTCTCCATAAGCCAGTCTCAAGTAAATGTACGGGGATCTTGGATAAAGCTGCGCACTGCCTGACTATCAATTCTTCTTTGCTCATTTCTCCATTATCAAAATGTAAGACAGGCACTCCATATTGTGCGCTGACTTTTGTTGCAAAATCCATGCAAAACTGAGTTTTACCAACTCCAGCTCTAGCGCATACAACTGTAATATTGCCTGGCCTTAACAAAGAGCCGTATAATTCATTGACTCTTTTGTGTGGGCTCATCATCCCAAACTCTTCAATTGGATTTTCGCCTCTAAATTCTATCCATTCTTGCATCTCGCCAAAAATATTTTCTGGCTTTCGGTCACCAACGTCGTAGAGATTTATCTGTTCATTAAATAGCTTATCTGCTTTTGATATTATATCGCTAAATGATTCTGATGAATCTAGGCTCTCCATTGTCTTGGCAATCTTTCTTCCGCATGAAGCAAGTTGCCTTCTGATAGCCATTTTTTTCAACTCTTTAGCCGCATGAATAATAAACTCTTCGCTGAGTTTCATTATACCAAGCGAATTAATGTAGTCACCAATGGTTATATTATCTTCAAATGAAATGCCTAACGAAGACACTCTGTGTGCCAAAGTAACTTCGTTTACGGTCTCCCCTTGTTCTATGGCTTGGGCGAGGGTATTAAAAATTGTTTTATGAACTACCGAGTCTTCGGAATAGAAATCATCAGAATTTGTGAGCGTTGAAATATCTGAATATTTATGTGGATACTTTATTAATCCCGCAAGTAATTGTCTTTCTATCTCTACAGAATAAGTCATAGAGGTTATTATACCTTAACTGCTTGTACTAGTCAAGGATTAATCTTCGTTCTCTGAACTAAGATTTTGAGCGTCGTCGTATCGTTCAACTTCTGCTAAATACTTTTCTAAAGCTTTACGAAGACCCATGTCAATTATTTGAGTTTCAGAACGAGCGTAAACCAATGGTCTGCCGTCATGCGAGACATAAGATAAAACAAAACCTCTGTTTTTTTCTACCTCGTTTCCTGTAAGCTCAAATAACTTATTTAGAAAAGAATCTGGTATCTGAAACGTTGGCAAGTTATCTGGATCTATTTCTTGGTTGTTCATATACATATATTTTACACTATTTACAGGGTGACGTCAAACTTTTTAAATAACAATTCATTAACTATATCTGAATCGTATATCTCCACTAGGATAATATCATTAATTTCACAAAATTCTGCTTTCATTTGATCTCTTTTAAGCTGCTCTAAATAATTATTTTTGTAGCCTCCGTGGAAAAACTTATTATACTTGGTATGCTGTGAGCCTTGGACTTCTACTGCGACTTTTTTATTTGCATTGTAGAAATCAAGGCTTAATCTTGTGCCTACTACGGGGAACTCTTCAAACGTAACGTGGTGATACCAATAATCCTTTAAAAAATCTTTTACTAATTTTTGCCTTTTACTCCTGCTTGAAGCATCCCAATTTATAATACGTTTTTTTAAATTTTTGGCTCGTTTTAATTTTCCGTCAATAGTTTTAAATTCCATTTTAAGATTTTAATATATCTTGTTTGAATTCTTCTACTAAAGCTTTAGATAGCTCTTTGTTTTCTTCTAGCAATTTTAGTAGTTTTGGTTGGCCTTGGACTTTTTCTGGCAAGCCAATATCTTTATATTTTTCATAAATATCTTCTGAAAATTTTATCCAAGCCCCGTTTTTTTCAAAGTAGCCCCATAACGCCATCATATCTATAAGCTCTTTTTCTAACCATATAGAGTTTCCGTCAGTTCTTCCATATTTTATTGGATATCGTACTCTAGCGCCAGTTTTTTCGTTTACGCTTTTTTTGAACGCTATTTTACACATATGCCCTATTGGGTTACCTTTTTTATCAACAGTTTCAGCATCGGGATTTTCCCAAAAAATATCAGAATTATACCTTTCTTCAAATTCAAGGATATTATTAGAATAATGTTTTACCGCATGACCACCCGAAGATTTTGGTCTAGCTCCCATTTTTGAAAATCCTGACGGAATCTCTATGCGAACTTGACTGGTTATAATAGCCATATGTCCATTCATAGCAATCGGTAGTGATTGTTTTTTAAGAAATACTGATGATATTAAACTGCCACCAGCAACTAACTCAGCATCTGCAAAAGCTTTTTTAACGTCTGCTAATCGACATAGTCCGTCCATACTGTCGATAATAAACATGTATTTGCGTTTTTCATCATTTTTTTCTACCAAGTCTCGTATAAGATCAAAAACTTTTTCAAAAACATTACATGCAATTACATACCACACTCTATCATCTGTGTTAATTCCTGCTCTTTTTATAATATCCTCGGACAATCTGCCTTCAGCTTTAAAATATATTATCTTACCATCGTCTCCAAAATGATCTTGAAAGTGTTTTGCAAAAGATAAAGCACAACTAGTTTTACCCCCTTCGTTTATTCCAGTAAATCTGTGAATTCCACATCCTAACCCTCCATCCATGGCCAAGTCTAAGTTAAGACTGCCCGATGGGATTTTATATTCTTCTGCTTTTAGGTGGTTGTAATGATAATCTTTATTTTTTTTATCATTTAAAAAATTTTCAATTTGTTTTTCTGCTGTTAATAACTCTTTACTCATTGTTAAAATAATCCTTTACTGACCTTCTGTGTTTTTTTATATTTAAGTCTTCGCCAAACTTTTCGTCATATATTTTGGGAGTTTCAATAATTTTTGGCTTATAGTGAAACTCACTATATTTTCTTTTTACAAAAACTTTTCCAACATCACCTAGAATTGTGGCAAGGCTCTGAAATTTTTTTTCAAAAGTTACCTTTTCCCAAAACTCTTTATTTGGAAATTCTTTTAATACCGACTTAAGAATTTTACATTCTTTAGCCCAAAAAGAATTAACTTCATCCTTTGGCGCATTTGAGTGCGGGCAAATGACTAACTTTTCAATTAGCTTTTGTTCGAATGTTTTCTTTTTACCTTTTGGCATGTTCTAGCTCCAAATCATATTCTACCATACGTTGGACTAATTTGTCAAATGAAATTTCTGGAGACCAATTTAGTTCTGTTCTTGCTGGGAACGAGTTACCATAAAGCAATTCTACTTCACACGGGCGGTAAAACTCTTGGCTAACTTCTGCTAACGGAGTGCTTGTAGTGAAGTTTCCTTCGTATAAAAACTTTTCAGACAAGCCTTCGCCTTGCCAATACCCAGGAATACTTGCATGCTCAAAAGCTTTTTCGACAAACTCTTTGACAGTGTGAGTTTCGTCGCTAGATAAAATGTATTCTTTAGGCTCTTCTTGATTTAACATCATCCATATGCCTCTTACAAAATCTTCTGAATCTGACCAATCTCTTTTAGAGTTTAAGTTGCCTAATTTGATAGGCTTAAACTCTTCGTTATTTGCTATTGCAGTAGCTATTTTTGCAACAGACTTAGTAATTTTTCTTGTTACGAATTCTTCTCCACGTTTTAAGCCTTCGTGATTAAATAAGATGCTATGTATAGCGAAAAGATCATATGACTCTCTATAAACTTTGACGATATGCCTTGCTGCCGCTTTAGATGCTCCGTACGGGCTTCTTGGTTTTATTGGGTGTTTAATATCTTGTGGAGAATAATCAACGTCTCCTAGCTCCTCAGAGCTTCCTGCACTATAAAATCTACATTCTGGCTTAAACTTTCTGATTGCCTCAAGACATCTGATAACACCAAGCGTATTTACATCAAAAACCTGCAATGGCATATCCCAACTACAGCCTACAAAAGAGTTTGCGCCAAAATTAATTAAATAATCTGGCTCAATTTCTTTTACAAGTTTATTAATTGATACGTCATCTGTAAGATCTCCATAGACTAAAGAAAATCTTTCGTTGTCTTTAAATTCTAAAATATTAGTTTGATTAACATTTGATGTTCTGCGCATCATACCATAAATTAATACATCTTCAGTATCAAGCAAATACTTTGCCATATTTGCGCCATCTTGCCCTAAAATTCCTGTGATTAATACTTTTTTTAATTCCATAATGCTTCACTAACTGTTGGTAGGTTTTGTTTAAAAATTTCTTTGCACGCTTCTGCGATTTCGCGATGTTCTTTCTGCGTGTTTTCTTCTGTTCTTAAATCAATATAGTGTGCCCAACTTCTTATGTTGCCTTTCATATACATAGTTGTTTCAACTGTGAGAGGTAATATCATTCGCGCAGACTCTTTTGCTACACCATCTTCAATTAAATTATTATATAAGCTGATTCCCTTTGCGACATGCTCTCTAACTTTTGCTTGTAGCGTCGAGTTTTGATATTTATCTGTGCTACTCTGTCTATTTTTGTCAGCTTGCTTGCGTAGTTCTAGTCTTTCTAGAATTTGCGCTTGTGAGTATCTTTGGCTAAACTCTTGAAAAGAAAAACTGCGGTGCCTTAAAATTTGCGCGGCGATCGCTCTACTAGTTTTTATTTCCAATGTCATGTCAACCATCTCAAATGGTGACCAGTGTTTGTGTTTTATTAAAAACTTTAATAGTTTTGGCGCAGTTTCAGCGTTAAGTTGATTGCTTGGGTTTGACACTCTAGCACAATATGCAATAATGTCTTCTGGGCTTTTGAGATCCGAAAGGAAAGGCTGGGTAATTGATATTAGACTAACGTTCATGTGCTAGTGATTATACCAATTACCCAGCTGATAGTCAATGATTTTCTGTTACTTGTTTGCTATTTTTTTAAGCTCTTTATGGAGCTCAAAAACAATAAGCATTAGTTCTGCATAAATACGCACAATAATTGGGCCAAGAACTGCAGTGCCAATTCCAGTCATGAAATCAGCTGTAAATGCGGTAAATAGGCCAGCGATAACTGCTAATACCATTCCGATATAAGACAGAATCTTAAGAACACCTGG
>CEUX01026146.1_pt1 | contig 15529 bp, 19 predicted proteins | sample 531361 | NCBI WGS metagenome assembly CEUX01 (sample SAMEA2622736, study PRJEB7988) | marine metagenome | isolation source: saline water (ENVO:00002010), including
CCCCCCCTTTCTGCAGCCGGCGGGGGCTAGACATATATCACCCCACAGTGGAATTGCGACATGGATCATTTAGAGCTCACCGCATGCGCGGCGTATTCAAATCAGGCATACACTGAAAGTGACTTTGGGCTGGGCGTGAGCAGAAAATATGAGAATCGTTTCACCAGCACGACTTTTTTTTGGCGGGAGCACGATGACTCTCACTATATTATTTGGCGTGGATCTCAGCAGCCGAGAGATTTTTTAATCGATATTTGCGCTATCCCTGTTAGGTATTTGGGCGAGTGGGTGCATGGTGGATTTGCTTTATCTCACAAGAGTGTCAAAAAAAAATTACAAAAAATTCTCACGATCATTGAGCGAAGTGGAAAGCCGTTGGTGAACACCGGGCACTCGTTAGGTGCGGCGCAAAGCGAACTAACTCACCTCCTGGCGGTGAAGAAATTCCCCAAGATAGAATCGAGGCTGGTGGCGTTCGGAAAGCCGAGGGTTTTTCTCAAGCCTGCCAAGCTCCGTTTCCCACCTGGATCGGTCATGAGTTGTGTCTCTGGCAGTGATGTTGTGACCAGGCTCCCCCGATTTTTATACACGGTTGGAAGCAGTGACCAGGACATGTTTTATCTGGCGAATGATGGTGCGAATTATTTGAACGCGGAGCCGGCGTTTGTTCGGCGTGATTTTGAAATCGGTGATGCGGTGTCAGATCATTCAATGACTGTTTATCTCCAACGTCTAAAGGAAATTTCATGAAAATTGCAGGGATATTATTGGTTGCGGTGCTGGGCAGTTGCACTACTGTTGAGGGGGTGATGGAAGCGGAAGCTTTGTATTGCAATGAATTTTACAAGGGTATTCGTGCTGTTGGCCGGGGCGCTTTGTCAGCAACCACAGGAGTAATTGTGCCGGATGTGTGCGACACGATTGATGTGATTGTGGAGGACGACGCTTCCAGCGTAGGAAAAAGCGATAGCTGATATTCGTTTGTTAATCCAACTGTGGCTACTCATCCATGAAGTCCAGATATAAATTGACCCCTAAGCAGAAGAAAAAGATTAAAGAGGCACTTACGGCTCATGCGGCAGCGAGCAGTAAGAAAATTCAGGGCAGGGCAGTAAAAATAAATGCTTAAAGGAATATTGGGAGCTCTGGCTCCGACGCTGGTCAAGGCGGCAACTTCGGCAAATCCTATGGCCGGTTTGGCGTTAAAACTTGCTGCCCGTAAGCTCGGGATGCCAGAGTCTTCCTCTCTCCAGGATATCGAGGACAAGGTTGAGTCGGAGCCTGAGAAAATTCAGGTCATTCAGTCAGTGGAAATCGAGTTGGAGAAAATCACTGCCAATCTTGAAGGCTTCAAGTTGGAGGTTGCCGATCGGCAAGATGCGCGTAAGCATTTTTCGGATGATCCCTTCCCGAAAATTTTTGCGCTTATTTGTTTGACTTCATTCATGGCTTACATTTTTTTAATCACGATGCAGCCACCAGAAGCGAATGATCTTGCTTTAGTTAACCTTTTAATCGGGAATTTTTTTGGATTGATCTCAGGAATAAGCGCGTATTTTTACGGGAGCTCACACAACGGAAAAGAAAAATGAGCAGAAGAAATATCAGAAGAAAGGAGGCTGCTGACATCCTGGGAGATCCTGAGACGTACGAGCACTTTTTTAAAATAGTGGCGGCCGGTGAAAGTGCGTCAGCGGCGGCTGGATATCTGGGTGTCTCGATGAACGCATTGAATGCCAGGATAAAGGCTTCTGACGAGTTGACGTTAGCTTACGAAGAGGCTCGAGAAGCTCGCGCTGATTATCATGCTGAGAGAATTGAGAAAATTGCCAATGATGTGGAAGTTGGTGATATGGATGCCGCGTCTGCGCGTGTGTCTTTGGATGCGAGAAAGTTTCTCGCCTCGAGGTACAGTCCTGATCGTTGGGGCGATAAACAGAGAGTTGATTTAACGGTCACTGATGTCAATGCGCTCCACTTAGAGGCGATACGAGCGTTGGGTATGAGCGAAAATATAATTGAGCATGAAGGGCCGGCACTTGTCGAAAGCTAATCCCTTTTTAAGTTTTTTAAAAAAATACAGAAATGATCCGGTTAAATTTGTTGAAGAAGTTTTAAAAGTAAAGCCGGACCCCTGGCAGGCTGAGTTACTGGATGAGGTTGCAAGGGGAACCAGGAAAATATCGGTTAGAAGTGGTCACGGTACGGGTAAGAGCACAGTCGCGTCGTGGACGATCGTTTGGTATTTCTTAACAAAGCATCCCTGTAAAATTGTTTTAACCGCTCCAACGTCGAGTCAATTATTTGACGCATTATTTTCTGAAGTTAAGTCCTGGATTAAAAAATTACCCGAGGCCTTACAGCAATTACTCGAGGTAACTTCCGATCGTGTTGTTTTAGTAAGTGCTCCACAAGATGCGTTCGTAAGTTGCCGCACGGCTAGGGCAGAAGTTCCAGAGGCGCTCGCTGGAGTCCACTCAGACCACGTTCTATTAGTCGTAGACGAAGCCTCTGGGGTTCCAGAGAAGGTCTTTGAAGCTGCCGCGGGATCGATGAGCTCTGATTCAGCGTGTACGCTGTTATTAGGGAACCCGGTTAGAACATCTGGCACGTTTTACGAATCTCATCATCGATTAAAAACTGAGTGGCACACGATGCACGTTAGTTGTGTGGATTCACCTCGGGTTTCAAAAGAATTCATTAAAGAAATGTCTATTCGCTACGGCGAGGATAGTTCTGCTTTTTTTGTCAGGGTTTTAGGTGAATTTCCTAAAACAGATGATGAAACAATAATTTCATTAGCTTTAGTTGAAGACGCGTTGAATCGTGACGTTGAAATGTCCGAATTCACACCAAAAATCTGGGGTGTTGATGTAGCGAGATTTGGCACTGACGCGAGTGTCCTGGCCGAAAGACAAGGCACGATTGTTAATTGGGTTGAGTCCTGGAAAGGAAAGGATTTAATGCAGTTAACCGGGTTAATTCATAGTAAATATTCTGAATTACCGCCTTCACAGCAGCCAGTTGAAATTACGGTTGACTCGATAGGTCTGGGCTCTGGTGTTGTAGACAGATTAAAAGAACTTGGCTTACCAGTGAGAGGGATTAACGTTGCAGAAAGTCCTTCGATGCGAAATCAGTATGTAAATTTACGCGCCGAGCTCTGGTTCAGAATGAAAGAATTTCTGGAAGCTCGAGATTGTAAATTACCTAAAGATGACCAGTTATTTAGTGAGTTAGTTGCACCGCGGTACAGTTTTAGTAGCACCGGCAAATTAAAAGTCGAGTCAAAACAGGAAATGAAGAAAAGAGGATTGCCTTCTCCTGATAAAGCTGATGCAGTCATTTTAACCCTGGCTTCACAACCAACAATTGCAATGTTTGGTAAAAAATATTCATCCAAACAGAAACTGACAAGAGGCATTAGGTCGATTGTATGAATGAAGAATTCGATTTACTCAATCAAGCTATCGAGGAAAGTAATCTCGAGAACGGCGGCATGGACTCACAAGAACTCCAGGGCAATGTCCGTGCAGCGATCACTGATGCTGTTCAGTACATTGATGATTACATTTCACCTAACAGAGCCAAAGCAACAAAATATTACCGGGGTGAGCCTTTTGGCAATGAGGAAGACGGTCGAAGCACAGTTGTAGACATGACTGTTAGAGACACTGTTGGCAAAATCATGCCGGCATTGCTTAGAGTATTTTTTGGGACCGAAAAAGTCGTTGAATTTGTTCCACAAACAGGTGCTGATGTTGCTTTTGCGGGTCAAGCTACTGATTATGTGAATCACATCTTAACCAAAGACAATAACTTGTTTTTAGAACTTCAATCCTGTTGGCAAGATGCCTTAGTAAGAAAAGTTGGTGTTTTAAAATATTTCTGGGAAGAAAATCCAGACGAAGAAAGCTACACGTTAACGAATTTAGATGAACAGGGTCTAATTGCTCTCCAGGCTGATCCCGAGCTGCAGGTTAACGTCTTATCTCAGGTCTATACCGATGACGGCATGCAACAACAGGGGATTACTGCTGTTCCAACGTTCTCTGTTCACGTCACATACAAAAGCAAAACCGGAAGGGTTAAAGTCAAGGCATTGCCTTGTGAAGAATTTATTATTAATCGTGAAGCGACTTCACTGGAAGATGCAACGTTAACTGCTCACCGACGCATGGCTACAGTAAGTGAATTGGTGAAGATGGGTTATGATTTTGATTTTGTGAAAAGTAAAAGTAGCGGAACCGACGAATTAGAATACAACGTTGAAAGAAGAGAAAGAAATAACGCCATAGACTATTCGTACCGAAAAGATGATTCACAAAAATTAGTCGAGTATGTAGAAGCTTATGTAAAAGTTGATTGGGACAATGACGGCATTGCAGAGCTCAGAAAAATTTGCTGCATGGGCTCAGATTATGAAATTGTACATAATCAACCTTTCGATCGTCCCCCGTTTGCAACTTTTTGTCCTTCACCGGAATCTCATGTGTTTTTTGGTCAAAGCATTTACGATTTGGTTGGCGATATTCAAAAAATCAAATCCAATGTATTAAGAAACTCTTTGGACAGTTTAAGTCTTTCAATTCATCCAAGAGTTGCGGTTGTCGAGGGTCAGGCTAACCTGGATGATGTTTTATCGACTGAAGTGGGTGCTGTAATCAGACAATCCCAGCCTGGAGCGGTCACTCCCTTTAATTTACCTTTTGTTGGTAAAGAAGCTTTTCCCATGCTGGGATACCTGGACACTTTAAAAGAAAACAGGACCGGAATTTCAAAAGCTTCACAAGGACTTGATGCAGAAAACCTTCAATCGACAACACAGATGGCGGTAAACGCGACGATTAAAGGCGCGCAAGCTCAAATTGAAATGATTGCACGGATCTTCGCAGAAACCGGCATGAAAGAGTTGTTTCAAGGTGTTTTAAAATTAGTTGTACAGCACCAGGATTATGAAAGAGTAGTTAGATTAAGAGATGCTTTCACTCCTATCGATCCGCGTCCCTGGAACTCAAACATGGATGTTAGTGTAAATGTTGCACTAGGTGCGGCAGATGAACAGGAAAAAATCGATTCGTTAAGTGCAATTATTAGTAAACAAGAAGATATCATTAATAAATTTGGTCCGAATAATCCTTTAGTAAGTTTAGAGCAATATCGAAATGCGTTAAGCGCACAAATGAATCTCGCCGGGTTTAAAAACACTTCTGCGTTTATGAATGAAGGTCCAGTTGAATTACCACCGCCGCCGCCTCCTAAACCAACAGCAGAAGAAGTGCTTGCTCAAGTGCAGGCGCAATCGATCCAGGCCGACATGCAGAAGAAAGCTGCGGAACTTCAATTAAAGCATCAAGAAATGATGCGAGATGATGACTATCGTCAAGATAAGCTCGAGGCTGATATCACGATGCAAGCTGCTGAATTAAAAGCAAAATATCCAAGCATTATGCTTTCTAAAGATGAGCTGCTCGAGACACTTAAAGCGCCTAGAGAAAACGAGACTGTTCAGTGAGTTTAGTCGATGACGGTGATCACGCCAGGCGAATTTTAGGGGATGAGTTCTTCCAACGTATTCTCAATGAATTACGAGAAGACTCTAAAGCACGTTTGATGCAAACAAAAAATAAGGAATCTGATTTGCGTGAAGAACTCTATTATGAGTTTCACGCATTGAGGCGTATTGAGGAAAAACTCAAAACGTATCACGACAGGAAAGTTTTTTTCAGAAAGAAAGGTGAATAAACATGGGCTTAGAAACTCCACGCAGTGGAACACTTCAAGAAGCACAAAAAAAGGTTGCAAATCTTCTCACTCCAGTGGAGGAAACTGAAGAGAGCAACCCACCTCCAGAGCAGGATGAAGTTGAACTTGCTCAAGACCCACCGGGTCAGCCCGAAGAGCAGTTAGATTCGGAAGAGGAATCTCCAGACTACAACGAGGAAACTGAGGAAGTTCGAACTTTCACTATCAAGGTCAAAGGCCAAGAGAAGAAAGTCACCGAAGAAGAATTGGTCAAACTCGCTAGTATGGGTGAGGACTACACACAGAAGACACAGGATTTATCAGAACAGCGAAAGAGGCTAGAGGCGATCACCTCAGAATCCGACGCTGCTAGGGCGAGAATGTCACAACTCTTACCTGAACTGGAAACCAATCTTCTTGAGATCGAGAAACAACTCAAAGCCGAGCCAGACTGGGATGCGCTTTACAGCAAGGATCCCGCCAAAGCCGCGAGGTTACAGCGCGAGTTCGATAAGAAACGCGCTGAAAACAAGGCTGAGTTGGACAAAGTGCGCGCTGAAAATCAACGGTTATACGTTGAGGAACAGCAGCGAATTGCACAAGCAAGAAACGATCATTTAGTCGAGCAGGGGAAATTGCTTTTAGAAAATCTTCCTGAGTGGAAAGATGAAAACAAAGCAGCCTCTGAAAAGACTGAGATCGAAAAGTGGGCGTTGAGCAACGGATTCCTTGATCAGAATCAACTCAACAATATCACCGATTGGGGCAGTGTAGCGATTATGCGGAAAGCCTGGTTGTATGATCAGGGTAAAACCAAAGTCGCTAAAACTCGCGCCAACACAAAAAGTAAAACCCTTTCACCAGGGTCTAAAGGCTCGGCACCACGCAGAGACAATTTGAAATCTCGAAGAGAAAACTTTCAAAAGTCTCGCAAAATGAGTGATGCCAAAACACTAGTTGAAGGCATCTTAAGTCAATCTCAAAAATGAGGTGATCTATGGCCCAGGTAACTAATACCTTTAGTTCCTTTGATGCTGTTGGCATCAGGGAAGACTTGGCAAATGTGATCTACGATTTAGCTCCTCAAGAAACTCCGTTTCTCAGTAATATAGGGTCTGAATCGGTGAGCAACACATTTTTCGAGTGGCAGACTGATGCGCTTGCAGCAGCAGACGCAACTAATGCTCACATCGACGGAGACGATATCACCAGCTATACCGCAGTTACGGCTACGGTACGTCCTGGTAATCGTACTCAAATTTTACGCAAAACTTTTATCATTGCTGATAACCTTCAGTTCCAAGACCTTGCCGGTCGAACTTCTGAAGTTGCTTATCAGATTACAAAAAACGGTAAAGAGTTGAAGCGTGACATGGAGGCAGTATTGACTGCTAACGTGATTCCAAATGCGGGATCTGATTCAGCAGCCAGACGCACAGGTGGGCTCAGTGCCTGGCTGTCGTCCAATAGCTCTTCCAACGGTGCTTCTAGCGGTACAGCCGGCGTAAATCCCGTGTTGACTGCTGGAATACCCACTACCGCCCAAACAGAAGCAACTGATAAGAGAACTTGTACTGAAGCTCTCTTAAAAGATGTAGTTGCTAATTGCTGGACGAACGGTGGCACCCCAAGCATGATTCTTTGTGGCGCAAACTTGAAGCAAGTCATTTCTGGCTTCTCGGGTATAGCAGCACAGCGATATCAGGCTCCTGCGGGACCAACAACGATAGTAGGCGCTGCCGATATTTACGTTAGTGACTTCGGTGAACTTTCAATCGTTCCAGATCGTTTTTCTCCAACTCGTAACGTTTTCGTTATCGATCCAGAATATGCCGCGATGGGTGTTCTGAGAGATATCAGAACTGAAGAGCTGGCTAAGACTGGTGACGCAAGCAAGTACATGATGCTTTGCGAGATCGGTTTGGTGATGAAAAACGAAAAGGCGCATGGCGCAATCTACGACTGTGATGATTCCTAATCATTAAAGTTGTACTTGATAAGGGAGCTTCGGCTCCCTTTTCTTTTGGAGAAAAAAAAGTTGAAAAAAATTCTCGATGTAGACAAAGAAAGTAAAACGACTCAAATCTTTCATGCCAATGAGCATGATCAGACTTACACAGTTGAAACTGTCCAGGATGTCTCAGAAATTATTAAAAATAATGACAATCAACGAAATGAGACAGACAAGCATACTCCTTACGGTGACGGCATGACAAAAGTTGCGTCTATCCCTATGAGCATTTATGCGGAGTGGTTAGCTAAAGGCTACACGAGAGATCAGAACAAATTGAAAGAGTTATTGAATTCACGAGAGCTAAAAAGATTCAGAACCCGAGAAGGTAAGGTCTAGTGGCGATTACTAATTACGGAACTTTAAAAACCGAAATTGCGGACTGGCTTGATCGAACGGATTTAACCTCGATCATTCCAACGTTCATAACGGGCGTTCATGCAAAACTCAATAGAGAACTGCGTGTTCGACAGATGGTCCAGCGTGCAACAGCAAGCGTTGATTCTGAATACTCAGCACTACCAAGTAATTTTTTAGAAATTAGAGATATCAGATTAAACACCGATCCTGTTACAGCTTTGGAAGGAATCTCTTCAGAACAACAGAATCAAGAAAGACAACGTTTCGGAAATACTTCCGCACAACCAAAATATTACACAATCGTTGGTGAGACATTCCAGGTTTTTCCTACACCTGATTCGACTTACACCTGCGAGCTCGCTTATTACGAAAAAATTCCTGATCTGTCTTCGGACAGTGATACCAACTGGCTTTTAACTAAAGAGCCTTTGATTTATTTGTACGGTGCGTTGGTTCATGCCGCGCCTTACTTAAAAGACGATGATCGGACAGTGGTTTGGCAAACGCTATTTCGAGACATGTTCGATTCATTGGTCAACGAAAATGAAAAATCAAGATTCGGTGGGACAACCCCGCGAATGAGACATAGGAGCTTTGGCTGATGGCTGGCACATCCGATTATTTAGAAGCCGCTGTTTTAGACGCGGTATTAAGAAATACTTCTTACACTTCACCTTCAACGGTATATCTCGGCTTATATACGGCTGACCCCGGCGATGACAACAGCGGAACAGAAGTTTCTGGCGGTTCTTACGCCAGGCAGAGTTGCGCGTTCTCGAGAACTGCTGGAGTAGGCAGCAACACTTCTGCGGTTGAGTGGCCTACTGCAACGGGAAGCTGGGGAACAATAACGCACATTGGTGTGCTCGATGCATCGACCAGCGGAAATTTGCTTTATCACGCTTCTTTAAGCAGCTCAAAAGCAATAACGACTGGTGACATCTTCCGAGTTCCAGCCGGCGATCTTACCGTCACGATGACCTGATGCAGTACGGCACTTCCACTTACGGCAGTGGCGTATACTCTGAAGTCGAAGACGCTTACGGATACGCGCTGTACGGCACAGGGACATACGGTGCTGTAACGACGCGAACAGATGGTTCCGCAGCAATTACGTCAATTTCGACGGTTGCGGCGGCGGCAGGATATGTGTTGCGTGCGTCAGCAGCAATCACCTCGAGCAATTCAATAAGTTGTGATTCAGCAATCGTCCAAGATGCTGCTGCTGCAATTACCTCGAGCAATGCGGTTGTTTGCACGATTGGAGGAATTGTAAGAACTGGTTCGGCGGCAATTACGTCAAGCTCCGCAATCTCTTGCAGTATTGAGCCGAAGATTGGCGGCTCTGCGTCAATAACGTCAATTTCGGCGGCGGCATGCGTTGGAGCGTACACGCCTTTAATAGCTCCAATTTCAATTACAACGATTACAACTGTTTCTGCTGATGCCGAACTGAAGTGGAACGATATCCCAACGGTCACAGCTCCGAGCTGGGCAGACATAACACCACCAACGACGAGTTGGACTGAAATCAATTCTCCCTGGAGATAACACATGGCTACAAATACAACGAATTATTCCTTTAAAAAACCTACCGTTTCTGGCGACTCAGGAGTGTGGGGGGGATATTTGAATGATACGATTCAAGATTTGGACGATCTGCTTGGTGGCACGAACTCAAAAGTAATAACCGGAATCGATATAGATTCTGGCACGATCGACGGTGCAACAATTGGTGGAGCTTCTGCTGGTGCTGGTTCGTTTACGACTTTATCGGCGTCAAGCACGTTCACCCTGGGCGGCACTGCAATCACCAGCACGGCAGACGAAATAAACATCTTAGACGGTGTTACATCCACGGCTACTGAACTTAATTACGTTGACATCACGACCCTTGGAACTTCTGAAGCGTCGAAAGCTCTCACTGCCGATGCGAACGGCGATGTAACTCTTGCAGAAGAATTAATTGCAAAGTCCTACAACGAAACTTATGTTGCTCCAACGTCAAGTTCTAATGCAACTACTGTTGATTGCGAAACTGGAAATACTTTTCAACACACGTTGACAGAAAACACTACTTTTACTTTTTCAAATCCTCCGACTAGCGGAACCGCCTTCACTTTCACCCTGAAAATTATCCAGGACGCAGGAGCTTCTGGTTTTACCGTAACTTGGCCTGGCGCAGTCGATTGGCCGGCCGCAACAGCTCCGACTCTAACGGCAACGGCTTCGGCGGTTGATGTTTTCGTGTTTTATACAACCGACGGCGGTACAACCTGGCTCGGATTTACTGCTGGGCAAGCTCTCGCGTAAGGATAAAAATATGAGTTCTAAGAAACTTCTCCAAGCAGCGGCTGGTTCTGCAGGCGGTGATAAAGTTTACGTCGAGGATGTTTTTAGCACGAGCGTCTACGAAGGTGATGAGGTAAGCGGCAAAGCGATCACCAACGGAATTGATTTAGATGGCGAGGGCGGCATGGTGTGGCTCAAGCAGCGCGATGGCACTCAAAATCAAGTTGTATTCGATACCGAGCGAGGTGCCGAAAAACAAATGTATCCAAATCTTACTGACGTTGAAAGCACGAATTCAGAAACGTTGAAAAGTTTTTCGTCTGACGGTTTTACCGTCGGTGACAATGCTGTTGTGAACACCGATGGAAATCACTATGTCTCTTGGGCGTTCCGTAAACAAGCTGGTTTCTTCGATGTGGTGAAGTTTACCGCTTCAGGTTCTTTCCCAGCGATATCTCATGGGCTTGAGTCAACGCCAGGATTCGTGATTTACAAATGTATTACTTCAACGTCGGACGCAACCGGCGGCCACTGGTGTTGTTGGCACAAATCAGGGGCATCGAATAATGTGCTCTACCTGGACACCGATGATAATGAGAACAGCGGGTGGGGATACATATCAGCTCTTAGTGATTCTTCAGCCACTTTTTATTGCACGTCTGGCGAAGACTATGTGGCTTACTTTTTTGCCAGCGGAGCAGATTCGGGAAGTCAAATTTTTGGTGTCGATGGCGATGAGTCAATTGTTTCTTGCGGATCTTACGCCGGGACAGGTTCAGCAAACACCAATATCTCTCTTGGATGGGAGCCTCAGTTCACCCTCATCAAAAACATCACGACAGACACCGACTGGTATTTGGTCGATAGCATGCGCGGTAACGGTTTCGACGATAACAGTGCTAATGATGTCACGTTGAAGCCTAACGAGACTAACGCCGAATCGTCGATGGGAATCAGCGATCCCCGACCAGATGGGTGGAGAACTACCCAGTGGGGGCAAGCAAACACGAGCGGAAATACTTATGTGTTTTTGGCTGTTCGCCGGCCCATGAAAATTCCAGAATCAGGAACTGATGTTTTTTCTGCTGCGACATCTGGAGAAAATGCTACGCCACCGCCAGCTTTTGTTGACGGAAGTTTGGTTGACTGGGCGTTGACGAGAACGCTAAACACAACTTCCGACTGGGAATCAGCATCAAGGCTCACCTGGGGGATGAAACAAGTTTGGAATGCGACAGACGCAGAGGCATCGAACGGCAACAACACTTTTGATTTTGATAAGGGCTGGAACGAGGACACAACAGTGTCTACAAATGTGATCAGCTACATGTTCCGTCGAGCTGCCACTTGTTACAACGACTTCGGATGGAAGGGCGATGGTAGCAACGGTACAACCGTGGAGCATGGTCTTGGAGTCACGCCCGAGATGGTTATTATTAAAAAAAGATCATCGACAGGATCATGGTTTGTGTATCACAAGGATCAGGTGGCGGCTTCGCCAGAAGATTACATTTTGAAACTCGAAACAACAGCGGCTTCTACCGACTCAAACCAGATGATGAATGACACAGCGCCAACGGCCACTGTAATAACAACGCATTCCAACGTTTATGCGTCATACACCAACTATCATGCTTGGGCTTTTGCCTCCGTCAGCGGCGTAAGTAAAGTTGGTTTTTACACCGGAACCGGCTCCGACGTTGATGTTAACTGCGGCTTCGGCGCAACTGCCCGGTGGATTCTCATCAAGCGCGCAGATTCGACGGGAGACTGGTTCATCGTCAGCGCCGAACGAGGCTACGGCAGTTACACAAAAAACACAGATGGTGCAGAGACTTCCACCGCGATTCTGGACACCTATGGTTCTGGCTTCACCGTGCGAAGCGATGCAAGCGACATTAACACGAGCAGTGGCAGATACGTCTATCTGGCGTTTGCTTAACGAGGAATAGTTATGACCGATTATCGATTACGCTCCGACGGTTCAATCATAAGCAGGGCAGAGGCAAGAGCTCTCTCCCCAAACGTTTCGCTCCCAAAAGTGTGGGGATCTCACGCGCATGACGCGCTCGGCATCGATCCAGTTATGCCGAGCACCCGTCCAGCTCCGTCTGGCCCTTACAAAATTGTTGTGAGAAGTGGCACTGTTGAAGACTCTGATGGCAACTGGATCGAGAGCTGGTCAGAAACAGATATGTTTTCTGATAACGACGAACAAACTAAGGCTGAGCAAGAGGCAGCTCATCAAGCGAAAGTTGATGCATCAGCGGCGGTCAGAGCAAGAGCCTCTCGAGATGAGTTGTTGAGCGGCACGGATTGGCGAGCTGGCAGTGATTTAACACTTTCCGATGAGTGGGCAGCCTATCGTCAGGCTTTAAGAGATGTTCCTGAACAATCTGGATTCCCGCACAGCATCAACTGGCCGGCAGAGCCAAGTTAAAAATGAAAAGAAATGATTCATGTCTTTGTTTTGATTCTCACGATTGGCGGTGGCGAGCCTTCTTCCGAAGATTGCCGCGAAGCGATGTGTTTTTACGATCTTAACAGATGCAATTATTTCGTTAACAGATTGTCACGAGGAAATTCCCCTTCAACGCTCCAAATCAGCGCGTATTGCAAGCCAGTATTGGTTGATCGCAACCAAGAAAACATAAGGATTTACTGATGGCGGTCGCAGAAGTAGCAATGATTATTGCTGGAGCAAAGAAGGCTGTCAATTTCTGTAACGCCGTCGCGGAGGCGCATGGCGATTTTTCGCAATGCATTGATAACATTAAGCATTTCTATGATTGCGCGGATCAAATCAAAGAAGCAGAAGAAAGGACTAGTGAAGGTGATTATTTCAGCAGAAATTCTGTAGAAGCGGAGGCGCTCCAAAAGCTCAATGCGAATTATCAAATGCAGCAGATGGAATCTACGCTGCGACAGCTAATCGTATGGAACATGAGCGAAGGTCATTACATTGAATTTCAGCGCGACAGGAAGCGTCTGCGAGAAGCGAGACTCGCGGCAGTCAGAAGAAAAGCTCATCGTCGCAAGATGATGATTGACGGTGTTTTTATTTTTACTTGCGTGGTTGGAACGCTCGCTTTCGTGTGGTCAATTCTCGCGTGGATTTTAGGATTCACGACCGAAATCCTCTAAAAATGCGCTCGAGAGTGCGCTGAAATTAATTTTTGTGGGGCATTGCGCCCGAAAACATACGCAGGAGCGCGCATTTTGGCCTTAATTACGCTAAAAATACCGCCAGGTTTATACAAAAACGGAACAATCTATCAGGCGGCAGGCCGTTGGTACGACGCTGATTTAGTCCGTTGGTTCGAGAATACGCTTCGACCAATAGGCGGTTGGCAGACAATGAGTTCGACACAGTTCTCAGATATATCCAGGGGCATGCATGCTTACTACAATTACAGCAATGCCAGGCGGGTAATCGTTGGAACGACATCGAATCTTTATGTTTATGATGAAGGCAAGAATCAAAGCGACATAACACCCAGCGGAATAGCGACAGGATCAACAGACGCTTCTGCGAATACGGGATACGGATCACAATTCTATGGCGAATCCACTTACGGTACTGCCCGACCCGACAACGAAACTTACACGCCTTGCACAACCTGGAGCATTGACAACTTCGGTCAAAACGTTGTTGCTTGTCCGACTTCTGACGGGAAAGTTTACTACTGGGAAAATGACACAACTGTGGTGGCGGCAACCTTAACCAACGCGCCAACGGATAACCAGGGAGTTCTGGTCACAGATGAACGTTATGTCATGTGTTACGGAGCTGACGGGAACGCGAGAAAGATTCAGTGGTCAGACCAGGAAGCTCCAACAGTGTGGACTCCCGCTTCGACAAATTCAGCAGGGTCTTTTGAGTTAGCCAGTGAAGGTAAAATCAGAGCTGGCATTGTTGTTCGAGGTCAAGTTTTAATTTTAACAGACGCAGATGCTCACGCTATTGATTATGTCGGTTCTCCGTTTTATTACACGCCACAAAAAGTTGGCAGTAACTGCGGAATCATTTCGGCAAAAGCAGTGGCAGTAACCGGCACATCAGCATTCTGGATGGGCGAGAAATCTTTTTATCAATATGACGGCGGTTACACTGTTCCGATTAAGTCTGATGTTTCAGATTCGATTTTTACCGATTTAAATATGGTTCAGCGAAGTAAAATTTGGGCAGTGGTAAACGGTCAATACAATGAAGTGTGGTGGTTCTATCCGAGTGAAGGATCAACAGAAGTTGATAAATACGTTGCTTATAATTTTATGGACAATACCTGGACGGTTGGAAGTCTAGCGAGAACCTCTGGTGTTGATTCGGGCATATTTGAGAATCCGATTTGGGCGAGCTCTGATCGATACATTTACGAGCACGAAACTGGTTTTTCATGGGGTGGTGCAACTCCTTATGCAGAAAGCGGAGCTATCTCGATTGGGAACGGTGAGCGAGTCATGGACGTTAAGGGATTAATTCCTGACGAATCGAACTTAGGTGATACCTCGGTTATTTTCAAACATCGAATGTACCCGACTGCATCCGAGACAACGACGAGCTCCTATTCCATGGCGAATCCAACGTCTGTAAGGCTTAGTGCTCGCCAGGTAAGGATAAAAGTTAGCAGCAATTCCGCTAGTGATTGGCGTTTTGGAAACATGAGACTTGAAGTCGCGCCAGGATCGAGACGATGAAATTATCAAGGCCCTTACAAGAATACAACGTCAGCCAGGTTGCGACTAATCAATTCACAATCGAGCAAGCGGATAGAAATAATCACAAAAAAGATAAGGACATCGAGGTTGGTTCTGCTTCAATAATTCTCACCTCATCCAACGGCACACGATACAAACTAGTCGTGAGTGATGCGGGTGTATTAAGTGTGGTTGCTGCCTGATGCCAGTTATCAAATCAAACGTATCGCAGGGGAACTGGACCAGTTTAGGGGGCGGTAATACAGGCTCAACTGGCGGCGGTAATATTTACAATCCTGGTGGACAGGGCATATACAACCCTGACGGAACTTTGGCGATCGACCCAAACTCTACTTACTGGGATGACCAAAATCCTTACGATCCAGATCAAAAAGCAGCGGAGCAGGGCTGGTTCCAGGACAC
>CEUX01026305.1_pt1 | contig 15471 bp, 24 predicted proteins | sample 531361 | NCBI WGS metagenome assembly CEUX01 (sample SAMEA2622736, study PRJEB7988) | marine metagenome | isolation source: saline water (ENVO:00002010), including
CTCTTTAAATTTAAGTGTGACATAGTTTTTAATTTTAAGTTATTATTATTTATTTATATTTAAGTTATTAGTTTTTAACTACTTACATTATTATTATCAATATTAATTAGTATTAACATTCGAACTTATATAAGTGTACAATTGTTTATATTGTGACAAAGTGTCATATGTATACGACAACTTGTCATAGTGTGACATATTGTCATATATTATAATATAGAGTAATTAATGTAATGTTTATTAAGTAATTTAGTTATATTAATATTAAAGTAATTATTTAATATTAGTATTTTATTATTAATTATTTTAATATTAATGTGATTGTTAGTTAATAAGTTTGTTATTAATTTTATTTGATATGTATTTGATTTGATTATCATTCTTTGTTTATTATATTATCAACATAGTTTAGTATTAACTTTCGAGAATAAGACTAGCATGGAGGTCCTAGGAAAAACACTAAAAGTCCTAGCTATACCCGATAAAACCCGGTTTCAAATGTTTAATTCTGGTATAAAATGGTAGGACTGGGCAAAACGAAAATGGATTACGAATAAAAAAAAAGGTAAAAAAAGGAGGGGGAACACCAATACTCTCTATATGTAACGACTTTTGAAAATACACAGGTACCACTACTTTATATAACAGGTACCCTTAATGATAATATACTACGTATATTATCTAGATAGGGTAATATATATACCTATATACCTATATAAGGGAGGAATATATTACACAACATTTTTGATATTTACATATATTCAGAAAATAATTTTGTAAAAACGAGAAATAACCTGTAAGTATATATCTATAGACAAAATATAAAATTTAAACTATGAGTTCACCATTTCAAAGAGCATTTTCAGCTAAAAGCCCATTAAAACACGATGGGAAACACCCACACACAGATGATAAAGGTAATACGCATGTAGAGAACGATCATCAAGCTTACTTAGAACCCAACGATGAACTTCCAAATAAAGGAAGAAACCTTGTAACTGGAGAAAGTCAATCAGAAATCATGGATAGAAAAATAGGGAATGTTAACAAAAGTGTTAATATACTTAATAAATACGTTGAAAATCTTCCAGACCTATATACTCAAAAACAAGTTGATCATGCAAACAAACAAATTGAAATTGGTTTAAAGAGCATAGATAAAAGAGAAAAACTTTATGAAAAAAGTAGGGATTCTATAGCTGCTGTAAACAAACCTCTACTAGATAAAATTATTCCTAACATAAATATTGAAGATTAAATGGCAATAATATATAGTTATCCCCAAATAAGCACGGTTTCACCAGATGATAGGTTAATTATTACAGATGTTAGTAATCCTGAGAATGCTACAAGAAATATAACAGTGCAACAACTTTCGAATACTATTTCCACAATACAATATCCAAATAGATACTTACTAAACGGCTTAGTTAATAACATAGCATCAACAGTTGGTGGTTATGATTTCATGGAATGGGTATCTAATACTACACCTGATACACAAATTCCACTTATGAGAACAGGAAACCAAGGATTAGAGCTAGAGGCTATAATGTGGGTTTGGTGTGGTGATGCTGCATTAAATATAGGAGTTGGAGAACAAGTTGCTTTTTCTATTGGATCTGTTGCTGATGGTGTTAATGCACAAATAGGTAACTTTGTTGCAATAAATAGTTTATTTAACTTAACAAATGCCGATGATGGTACATTTCCTTCTGGACAAATCAACTTTCCAGCAGGTACTATACTTATTCCACAAAATACTAATCTAGGAGTTGTTGGTTTGGAAACAGGATCAGTAACACCAAATGATGGGGAATTATCTATTACATTACAATTTAAAAGCACATAACAATGGCGATCATATATACTTATCCAAGATTAAATACAGTTAATAATGGAGATTTATTATTAATCAGTGCGGTAAACACTACTAGAAAACCTACAATGAGAGTAAGAGTAGAAGATGTGAAATCTTATATGAACACATGTCCTACAATAACTGATTGTGTTGGAAGTACTGGAAATCTTAATGAAGTATTAACCGCGGATGGAACTGGTGGTGTAATTTGGAGTCCAGCGAGTGGTGGTGGTGGAACAGGTACAGTAACTAGTGTAGGTATAGCTGCTGACAATGGTCCTGGCACAGGAATTACAACAACTGGAACTTTTACTTTTACAGGAGGAACAAATGTTACAACAAATGTAGTAGGAAATAATGTTACAATAAATGCTACTGGAGGAGCAGCAGGAGTTTCAAGTATAACAACTGCAACAGGAGTTTCAACGGGTGATCCTATATCACCATTAGCTGCAGCAACAGGGGCAGTTACTCTTACTAGTAATGCTTACGCAGGAACTACTAATGTTGGATACGTCCCAACTGGTGGTAGCGCAACGACGTTTTTACGTGGTGATGGAACATGGGTAACTCCAGGTGGTGGTGGTGGTGGTACTACATATTCTAGTACTATAAATTATCAAACTGGAAATCCAACTGCAGGTAATGATCAATATTGGATAAATTTTTATATAGAAAATAAAACTGTAGGTTCTCCAGATTTTGGTGCTACAACCACTAGTACAGACGTTTATTTTAAAAGACAAAGCGCTGCTGTTGGTACTCAAGGAGGATTGCCTTTTAACTTATTTTATAATCAATATACTCCAGCTTTAGACCCAGGGTATGATGCTGGGCTTGGATGTTCCGCTAATACATGTTTAAGATTCCTAATGGAAGAAAGTGTAGCTGATATAAATACGCTTAATAGTGGTAGTAGTGCATTAGGAACTAGCTTTGCTATATTTACACAAGACATGGCGTCATTAAATTCATATAGAGCACCTTTAAGAATGAATATAGATGGAGGTGGTGTTTCTCCCGGTAATGGTACTTTAGGAATAAGATTAATATATGGAGGCAATAGTGCTCCAGGTGCTGGTGATGATACGGCTTTACCATCTACAGTATCTGTTTATTATAGAGATACGACAGATACCAGTAGTAAAGTTGGTGGACCTGCATTTAATTTAGTTTGGGCAGGTGCTGACACATTATTTGCTCAAAATCAAAACGGAGGACTTGCTTATACAGCCGGAACTGATTTTGTATTTTCTGGTAATGCTAGCACTACTGTAACGTACAGATATGAATTATTTTTCCAAGATGAAATAAATGCTTATAACAGGTGTTCTTATTTAAAAGTAACCGACGGAAGAGTAGTATTTGAAGATTTACCAACAGCAGATCCAGTATCTAAAGGTGTGTTATGGAATGATGCTGGTGATTTAAAAATATCTTTAGGGTAAAAATATAAAAAAACAAGTGATAATATAAATATCAAATAACATTAAAAAAATAAAATTATGCATGGATACGTAGAATCCTCAAACGGATTGAGACCAATAATGATTGATAGAATAGATTATGCTAACTATGGCGCAGGTAATATAAATATATATTATGTAGGTCAAAATAATCTAACTCAAGGTAATATTTCAATAAATCTTGGAATATTTAACACGACAACTCAAGGTTATGAATTTCCTATAGTTTCTAAACAAGCTGTAATGTCAGCTTTTTGGGGATGGATTGCTGAAGTAAGTGGAGGAAATCCCGGAATAACTTTAAATAGTTATTTTGAAAAATATATTATAGGAACTGTTACAAGTTTTACTATAGTAAATTATTCTGAACAAGAAGGCTTTATAACCCCTGTCGCTGATAATGTAGCAGCGTGTGCTATAGATTGGGACACTCAAGATATAACCACTATACAATCAGTAAGATCTAATGCATCAGGAACAATTCCAGTTTTAACATATCAAGTTTTCAACGCTATAAGCACACCAATAGGTGAAGATCAGCAAATCGGTGGAGATGCTGTAGCTGATGGAACATATGCTTGGTTAGCAAATGGAAGTTTACCAGCAAAAGGTGCACCAGCAAGTGGAACTACATATTTTGTAGAAATAAAAGGAGGTTACATTAGACAAGTAGAAGTATGTGTAGGAGAATTAGAAAATGGTGCTTCTGGAACAACTGCATATTATGCTCAAGGTGGAGTATTACCAGAACCTGATTGTTACTATTTTAATCCAGCTGGATTTATTTCAGGTACATTTGGATTTAATAATATTCCAGCTCCAGTATTTGACGCTGGAAGTAGTACTTGGAATTGTAATTCTACTGGTGGATTTAGTGGAGATGGACTTATGATTGGTGCAAACGTATATATACAAAATGCAGCAGGAGATTTTGTACCATTTACTAATACAGAACCAACTATACCTAACTATGCAGGACAATTATTTCAAGAAATCGCTATTGATACATTTGACGTAGATTGGTCAAATTTCTTACCAGATGAAGCAGGAGTACCAGCACCTACGTGTACATATTGTGATTTTCCTCCTCAAATAGAACAATGGGTAGTAAACTTAACTACAGGTGTTATAGAAGGTGTTGCACCAGGTTGTGACGGTAGTTAAAAATAAATAATAAATAAAAAATAAATAAAAATGTATCAACCAACTTATTTAAAAATATGGAGATATCCTCAAGATTTTGGAGGAACTAATGAATTATTAGGAGTTATTAATGGTAGTGAATTAGAAGCTATAGAATGGGGTAATCAAACAGTAGGAACTGGTTTAGAAGCAGTTACTGTAAGACATATAACAGGTAATTATAGTTTATCTACCGCGGATCATGATTTTTCTATCTTAATTACAGCTTTAGATTCAGTATCAGGACCAAATGACATGAGAGACACTTATGGCGGTTCTCCTGAAGATATAATTAAAATAATGAATGTTATGGTAGATCAAATAGTTCAATTAATAAGAAGACAAGAAATGTCTACAGTATCTAATGTAGCAGATTATTATCCACCTAGAAATTGTGATTTAGGATCTATGGCTTTAAGTTTTAACCCTTATGATGCGGTTAAAGAAGAAATGCCAGAAATGCCAGAATTCCCAGGAGAAGGAGAAGGCCCTGTGCCACCACCTGAATGCCCTCCATTCTGTTAACAATATACCTGGCTCGGGTAGAGCAATAAACCAAATATAAACTTAAACCAAATATTATGACGTTTTATTATCAGACTAGAACGTGGAATAGTCAACCACAGGTTTCTGAACAAACCAAAAAGCTATGGGAACACATAGCAAACAAGGAAAACTGGAGGATAGTTCAACTACCCAACGGTTTTTATCAAACCGAGTACCAAGACCTAGATAAGGAAGATACTTGGCACGATGTTACGAGACGTGAAACAATTGAAGGAGCTGAACAAGCTATTGATGCTTCAATTGATCATTATTCTAAGAAATTAGAATATATTAGCGGACCGAAAGTCGTTAAAACCTTTAAATAATTAAATTAAATTAAATTAAATACTATGATTGTAAAAAATCTTAACTTTGGCAATATTGCTAGAGAACAGGTATTTAAAGGAATTGAAAAACTCACCAATGCTGTTAGCTCCACATTAGGAGCTAGCGGTAAGTGTGTTATCTTAGAAGACGCACAAGGAAATCCCATTATAACAAAAGATGGTGTAACTGTGGCAGATTCAATAAACCTTTATAATCCTGTAGAAAACATGGGTGCAACGCTTTTAAAAGAAGCAGCACGTAAAACAGTTAAAGAAGCAGGGGACGGAACAACTACTGCTACATTATTAGCTTATGCTATTTTAGAAGAAGCTTATAAAGTTTTAGATAAAACTAATACTAGAGTATTAAAAGAAGGAATTTTATCTGGAGTAGAAAGAGTAGTAAAATACTTAGAGAAAGTATCTGTACCAGTTTCTGGAGATATGATAGATCAAATAGCTACAATTGCTACCAACAATGATCCGGAATTAGGAAAATTAATTGGTGACGCGTTTAGAGAAGTAGGTGAAACCGGAGTAGTTATGATGGAACCTTCTCCTCTAGGAGAAACTGGAATAGAAATTGTAGAAGGAGTAGAGTATGATAAAGGTCTATTAAACCCAAATTTTATTACTGATAAAGACAAAGGAACATGTGAATTAATAGATCCATTAGTTATGATTGTTGATTCAAAAATTGATTCTATTAGACAAATTCAGTCTGTTTTAGAATATGTAATAAAAAATAAAAAATCATTATTTATTATTGGAGAATTAGAACCTCAAGTTTTATCTGCTCTAGTAATGAATAAAATTAAAGGAAATATTAAAATTAACGTTGTAGATCCACCAGCATTCGGATTAAGACGTAAAGAAATATTAGAAGATTTAGCATTACTTACAAACTCACAAATAGTAAATGAGGATTTAGGTGATGATTTAAATACAATAGAAGTTGATTACTTAGGTACATGTTTAAAAGCTACCACAGACTCTAATCAAACTATAATACAAGTTGAAAGTGTTTCAAAAGAAATAAAACCTATAATTGATAAAATCAAAAAAGATTTAAAGAAGAAGAATAATCCAGGAGTAGTAGTAGGTTTGGAACAACGTTTAGCTAGATTAAGTGCAAAAGTCGCTATTGTAAAAGTAGGGGCTAATTCAGATGTAGAATTAAAAGAAAAACAAGATAGGGTTGAAGACGCTATCTGTGCTACAAAAGCTGCTATTAAAGAAGGTATAGTTCCAGGTGGTGGAATAGCTTTATTAAATGCAGCCTTGAATATAGAAGAGGATAATATAGGTGAAGAAGTATTAAGTAAAGCTATATTAGCTCCATTTCAGAAAATATTAGATAATGGAGGATTAGAATCAACAACCGTACCGTCAAAAGAAGGTATGGGTATTGATGTGGTTACGGGAAATATGGTACATATGATCGATGAAGGAATTATTGATCCATTGCTAGTGACTAAGAGTGCTTTAAAAAACGCAGCTTCTGTAGCGTCAACGATTATATCAACTGATTGTGTAATTAATAATGTAAGGGTCGATGAAAGCAGTAGGTAGAAATTTAATTATACAAAGAATAGAACCTAAAAGTACTAAAACTGATGGGGGACTATTATTAAGTGAAAAAGATAGAGAAGACATAAGATATATTAAAGCAATAATCTTAAGTGTAGGAGATGAATGTGGAAATCTAAAAGAAAATGATGAAATTTTTTATGATAGACACGCGGGACATAAAATTGAAATAGAAAAAAATACGTTCTTTGTTATAAAAACACAAGACGTAGTTGTTGTTTTATGAAAAAGCTAGAAGCAAGAGATCTTAAAGAGATGAACTTGTTAAAACACTACCGTATAATACGTAAATGGGCTTCCAAAAACAACAGCTTAAATGAAGCGGACTTAGAGCTATTAATCTATTTAGATTGTATGGATTTATTTACCAAACATGATTTTGAGAAAGGTTCTTATTCTTACAGTTGGGATAATAGAAGATGGAATAGACTTATATCTAATAAATGGATAGAAGTTTGGAGACATAGAAATAGAACTACTCAAAAATATAATGTTTATAAGATTTCTTTTAAAGGAAAACAACTTATTAGCAGAATTTATAGAATCATGTTAGGATTAGATGATATTCCTACTAGTTCTAGAAGAAATAAAATAATGAAGGGAGAAACTTATATGGATAAAGTTTTAAAAACTTCTATAATAAACGTAAACAACGATAAAGAAAGATAATATGGAAAAATCACCATTAAACTTTGGTTTTGGAGGAGGAATGGGCGTGTTAAACGCGGTACAACCTCAAATGCCTTGGAATAATTCACAATTTGGCGGTAATTTAGCGAGTTGGGTGGCAAATCAAGCACAAAACCAAAATCAATATGGTTCTGCAGGAAGTCCTCAGTTTCAAGCACAAGCACAATTAGATGCTGCAGCGGCTACTGATCCTAATAATTTATCTGCAACAGGTATAGGTGTTCCCAATACTACGTATTCAAGTATGGATCCATTATCTCCTGAAGCAAGTGGAGTAGCCACAACTCCGACTGTCACTAATGATGCGACGGGAATAGGAGCTGTTCCAACTACTGTTGGTACTGGAAGTTTTAGTCCTCAAGTACAAAACGTAGCGCAGGGAGTATATGGTGACCAAAACATGAGAGACGCATCCGTACAGAAAAGAAAATTAATTAACCTTATATAACAACATCATGCATAATAAAAAATATGATCCAGCAATGGAAAAATTAAAACCCGGAACTAAAGTTGGTATAGTTGGAGAATCTCATATATGGGATGGTCCTCTAGATCAAGTTGGAAGACCTCACGTAGCAGGTTCCAACAGAGGTCCTAATGGAATGCAAGTATTAAAAGCTGCTTGTAAATATGACGCTAGTCCAATAACAGAAAGAGCAAAAGAATATTAAACAATAAAAAATTAAACAATGGCAACATACAACGGAGCAATAGAAGTAAGAATTTGTACAGAAATAAATATTCCTCAACCAGGTGTGGTTCAAGAATTAGTTTTTGACGCAGGTAGTTCTTATGATAACACTGGCCCACAACCTATTATAACAGGTCTTCCTGCCGCTACAACACAATTATTAGTTCAAAATAATGTAAGTGGTGGAGATGTTATATATGCTACAGATACAACTACTGGGGCGGAATATATTTTTCAAATAGAATATATAGATGTACCAACAGATACTATAGTTTTATTTGATATATGTACTCCTCCAGCTGGAACTATTGCAGGTGCAGATTTAGTTGCAGAGGTATATAAAGGAAATTACCTGCCTACAACGGGAACATCAGCAGCGCCGGGTGGTCCAACTGGTGCAGGAAATAGTGAAGGATACAGTATATTATGTGATCAGAGATTGAATCTAATAGTTTTAACTGTAAATAATGATTTAATTAGTATTACATATGCACAAGATACACCTAATGATTTACAAGTGGTAAAAGTATTACAAAATTTAACAGGTGGTGGAAATATTACAGCGCTAAGAATACAACAATAACAATAACAACAACAATTATGACATTTATTCAAAACAATCCATTATCAAGAAGAAAAAGTTCTCCTTGTAACACAAATGGAGACGAAAAAACAATCTCTGAAATAAGAGAAGAACCAGGAAGTTCTAATGCAGGAAAATATCCAGATTCAGATAAATTCTGTGGTCCTGCCGGAGGAGCTGCAAAAGGTAGTTATCCTGTAGAAAAAGACGGGAAATTAGACATGGGAAGAATTTCTGCCGCTAAATCTTATGCAGATAACGCCCCAGATCCATCGGGAATTATAGCATGCGCAAATAGATGGGAAAAAGAATATGAAAAAGAGAAAGGATCTGTATCAAGAAGATCTTCACAAGAAGAGTATATACCAACAGATGATATTGCAATGGATGATGGTATGGCAGATTATTCAACACAAGCTTTAGAAGATCAAAATAAAGGTCTATCTAGACATGGTTCTATGAAAGGTGATCAATCAGCTACTAAATCAGATTACGCAAATTATAAAGATACTGACCCACATTATCATGGACATGATGGAGAATCTCATAGAGATCAATCTGCTACACGTAGAGATTATATGGGTAATATGGGAAGACACCACATCGATCCAAGAACTAAAAGATAACATTTAAAAACAATATAATGGCACATCCAATTCACAAACACATGCACACACACATTACTAAACATAATGTGAAAGCAGCAGTAAGAGACGATAAAGCTCATATAGATTATCTTAAAAGAGATGTTTTATGGGATAATAAACATGGACATAGTGATATAAATATGACAGCTGATGAAAAACATATTTCTAAATTAGCTGGTGATATTAAACACGATAAAAAGAAAGAAGGTTTATCTCGTAACACTTCTTCTCCATTAAATACTCATGGTGGACCACACCCAGGAGAAGTGATGTTAGGACAAAAAGATCTTGATAGCGTTCCTTCCAAAAGAGCAAAAGGATTAGGATCTATTGATTTTGCTAAAAAAGCTGGAACAACTTCAATGCCAGATAAAGATTATGAAGGAGGTCAAGATGAATTAGATTTTGAAGCAGCTGCGAAGGAAGGTCTAGACATGGGTTTCGACATGGCTCGAAACATGTTAAAATATAACGCTATTGATGATATTACTCAAGGTGATGGAAAAGCAGATTGGCAAAAAGTAGTAAATGCAAAAAGAGCTGCTGGTATAGGATATCAAACTGAATATCAAACAGATGAAAATGGAAATACTATTTCCGGTTTAAGATTTGATGACGGAACTTTTTTACCAGACTAATAACAATAAAAATGGGAGATATAATAGGAAAAATAAAAAGTAACTTTCTAGGACAAAACAATTTTAAAGTAGGTTTTAATAATAAATCTCCAGTACCTAGAAAAGCATCACCAATGAATTACAGTGGAACTAGTTTTGCTGGTCCAGGAAGTGTTACTAGTAGCTATACTTCTTTAATGGCTTCTAATTATGGTAGACCAAAAGTTCCAGATAATTCTAAAATGGGGGATGTTTTATCTAAAGCTGTAGGGCAATTTGGTTATATGGGTTCTAATGTAGCAAATGAATTAGGAAACGTAGCGAAAGAAGCATTTGGTGTTGAAAAAAAGGATGATGGCTCATGGGATGAAGATTCTCCTTGGTGGAGAAAATCTTCTAAATCTCCTTTAAATCAAAATGGTGATGATGATGGTATGATGAAGTATAACTATGTAGATCCTAATAAAAAAATTACTTATAATACAGATGGTGAAAATGATCCACCAAGTTTAGAACCGGTAGATACTGGAAAAGGTGATGATGGAAAAGAAGACAACACTTCTAAGGCTTATCAACGTAAACCAGATTTTGATGAATTGAGTACTAGAGAAAGAATTCAAGAATTAGATTGGTGGTAAAAACAAAACAGTCATGGATCTGTATAAAACCAAACACAAACAATAACATTAATATTTAAAAACAAAAATCATGGCAAAATTTATTTCTATGGAAGTCGTTGCTAATGCTAACGACTGGGAAAATGGACAACAATTAATAAATGTTGAGCAAATTACAGGAGTACAACAATCAGCTGATGAAACAGTGGATATCTATCTTGCAGGTGGAACACCAGGTGATAAAGTTACTTTAACACTTACTACTGATCCTACAGGAATTGCAAATCCAGTGATGACTTCAAATCTAGGTGCTAACGCAATTAATCGTGCATTAACTGCTAATCCAGGTGGTGTAAAAGCTACAGTACGTTGGGGCGAAGACGATAACGGAGCTCAAATGTATGTACGTAACGTAGCATTTGCTTAATAAGTTATGGAACCTAGAGGATTAGGCGACAAAATTGAAAATTTTACAAAAGCAACGGGCATTAAGTCTGCTGTTGATGGTATATCAAGAGCAACTGGTGTCCCTTGTGGATGTAATAAAAGAAAAAATATTTTAAACAGGATGTTTCCTACAAAACGACAAAACAATGTTACAAAAATTCATTACTAGTGGTTTTAAAATGAAACCGCCTATTGATATAGATAATATTCCTGTTTACACTACCCCTATCGAGGATGGTGCTTTAGGAAAAGGAAATAATAATGGTACTATATTAGTATCAGACGAATTACATCCCAAAGACGTAGAAAGCATTGTAGATCACGAAAAAGTTCATATAGATCAAATGAAAAGAGGTGATTTAGATTACGACGATGACTGTGTGTATTGGAAAGGTAAATGCTGGAAAAGAAGTGAAATGAAAGAGGGAGATCCAAATTTACCATGGGAAAAAGAAGCATACGATAAAACAGACCCTTACGAAGCATTATAAAAACACAATTATGGCATATAAACAAAACAACCCATTAAGTAGAAAATCAAGTAACAAACCTTCTCCATTAAAGCATTCTTTGGTGGATAGTAGAGATGGATCATCTTACCCTCATAGACATGGGTATGGAGATAAAAGCAATCAATTTAGAGGAGTACAAGGGAAGCAAATTGTAGGTAATCCAGATTTTAATACAAATAAAAATAAAGTTTTTAGAAAAGATGGTGAGAAGTTTAAAGCCAGTGATATGAATTTAGAATATTTACAAAATATTGCTAATATCTATAATCAAGGAGGTTTTGCACCAGGATCTACTTTTACAGGAGGAACTTATTATAATAATCCAAATTCGACACCAAGTCAAGGACTTAATGTTTTTGGATTAAATTTTTCAACCCCTCAAAGAGGTTCTACTGGAGTAAGAGATAAACTTGTAATAAAAAACACAGGTAGAAGCAAAGGTATTCAAGGACAAGGAATGTATGGTCTTGGAGATAATTGGTCAATAAATGAAGAAACTGGAGCATGGGATAGAAAGAAAGACGCTCCTTTAACAATACCTCAACAACAATACACCGCAGAACAACTATATGATATAATGTCAAGTGGTGATGGAATGATGCAGTATATAGATGGTATAGGTTTTGTGGGTGGAAATCAAGCAGGAGTAAGACATGATGTGCAAGATAGTAGTGATAAATATCATCATGGACATGTTGGGCGCGGTAATTGGGAATACGCTGCTGACTCTGAATGGAGCTCAGGTGCAAACATGCCTTGGTTACAAGCAGCGGATGAATATGACCCTAATAAACCTTATGAGCCTAGTGCAGTAGTGGAAGAAACAGTGGTAGAAAAAACTCCAAAAAAGATGACTGTTAGAGAATTACTAGAAGCAAGAGAAGCAAGAAAACAACAAATGGGTGGACCTTCTAGAAGATCTAGTAAAGATATACCTTTTTATAGAAGATCATCTAAATCTTCACCATTAAATCAAAATGGTGATCGTGATACCAGAACTGGTGAACCACTTGAAGGATATGAATACGGCGAAGGAGTAGTTGGTGAAAAAGTTGCAGTATATGATGACTCAGGAAAATTAATGGGTTATAATACTCCAACAACTTTTAGTGGAACAATGAATGTTCCAGGAGTAAAAGAAATTGAAGGAACATATGACCCAGTAATAGATGGAGGAACTCCAGTTAATCCTAATCCTGATAATTTACCAAAAGAAGTATTAGATCAAAATTGGACAAATTTCTGTTTAGAAAACCCTACCGATCCAAGGTGTCAAGGTTTTAATGAAAGAATGGGGATAACGCTTCCACCAACAGAAGTTCCAATAAATGAAATTTTATCAGATCAGTATATATCAACAGCGTTTGAACCTTATATTGAAGAAGAAATAGTTGAAGATGAAGTACCTATGTTTAGTATAGGCACTCAAGATGTGGGTAAAAGATCAGGTGGTAAAATTCAAATGAAATTACCTGATTTCTCAGGTATGAGTTTACCTCAATTAAGAATTGCTTCAAAAAAATGTGGAAATTGTAAAAACAGAGGTTTAATACAAAGAGCTATTTTAGCATTAGGAGGAGGAATTTAAGATGTCAAAAAAGAAATTTAAAGACACAACCGTTGGACAACTTCTTTTTGGAGCTGCATCAGTAATAAACCCTACATTGGGTAATGTATTACAAGGTGTAACATCTCCTAAAGAAGCGATAGCTGAAATAACTAAATCAGATGCTCCATTAGATGATAAGATTAAATTACAACAATTAATATACGAACAACAGAATAAAGAGATAGAATCTATAACATCTCGATGGAAAGCAGATTCTATGTCTGATTCATGGATGTCGAAAAACGTGCGTCCATTAGTTTTAGTATGGTGCATTGTTGTATTTTCTTTTGCTGGTATACTTGATAGTGTAGATTCTATTGGGTTTCATATAAATGCCACATGGAATGACACTTTCGAGAAGGTCATGATGGCCGTGGTTTTAGCCTATTTCGGCGGACGCACAACAGAAAAGGCGACTAGTATATTTAAAAAGTAAAAAACCCTAAAAATAGGTGATTATTATTAAAGAATATTAAATTAAATTAAATTAAATTAAATTATTATGAAAAACTTAGTATTAAGTATTATAATACTATTTAGTATGACTACTTATGGTCAGATATCTAAAGATCTAAGAGGTGTTTGGAAATCTAATGAAAGTAGTTTTTACGTAATGGTAACAGGAAATGAAAACTCAGGATTAAATTTTAATAATGTATCTTGGGTATCTAACATTGTTTTAAAAGAAACTGTATTAAAAGTAACAGATACATCTGTAACAACACGTATAGAAAATTTAAAAACAGATTGGAAAGTAAGAGTTGTTTATACTCAGATAAATAAAAACACTATTAAATGTGAATTTACCGGGAGTACTAATCAAACAAATATTTATAAAAGATATTATTTACTAACAAATTAAATTAAATTAAATGGAAAAAGAAACACAAAAAATTACTGAAAAAGAATTAAATAGTATTTATGAAGTGCAAAACGCTTTAAATAAAACTATTAATCAAATTGGACTAGTAGAAACTGAAAAACACGCATTGTTACATCAAGTCGCTGGTTTAAATCAAGATCAAGAAGCTATTAAAAAAGAACTAGAAGATAAATATGGTTCAATTAATATTGATCTTAATGACGGTTCTTATACCGTTCTAGAAGACGAAGAAAAGTAAAATGAATAATGTAATACGTAAGATTAGCATAGGTGCTGATTATAAAAATGACGCTATGCATTATTCTGTAGGACAGCAAGTGTATGGAGGTCATGAGATATCTCATATATTATATAATGAAGAAGATAAATCTTACAATATTCATATAAAAAAGAATGATGAAGTATTACCGTGGAAGAAATTTAACTCTAACATGGCTATTTCTATTGAGTACGATTTAGAATATTAATGAAAAGTTTATATGATTTTATTATTAAACCTTTAGGAGAAAGATATAATAATAAGAAAAAAATAGGAGATTCTGAGTTGATTTTAAATAATAAAATTGAAACTTGGAAGTTTATTAATAAATTTGCTATTGTAGTTCAAACCCCGTTAAATATTAAAACTCCTATACAAGTAGGAGATATAGTAGCGGTTCATCATAATATTTTTAGAAGATTTTATGATATAAGAGGGAATGCTAAAAATAGTAGAAGTTATTTTAAAGATAATCTTTATTTTGCTGGTATAGATCAAATTTATTTATATAAAAGAGGTGAAGAGTGGATGTCTTTTGAAGACAGATGCTTTGTTCACCCTTTAAAAAATACTAATTCTTTAACAGCTGATAAAGAAATATATTGCACTGGGATATTAAAAATTGGTAATGATCGTTTAAAAGCGCTTAAAATCAATCCAGGAGACAAAGTAGGGTTTAAACCTCTACGAGAATGGGAGTTCTTTATTAATGAAGAACGCTTATATTGTATGAAATCAAATGATATTATAGTAAAGTATGAACACAAAGGAAACGAAGAAGAATATAATCCAAGCTGGGCGAGTAGCAGTTAAAGAGTTAATCAAAGTTGCTAAAGAACCAATTATAGATTTTGGACCTGACATTTCCGCAGATAGACTGAAGAATGCTGCAGCAACTAAAAAGTTAGCTATATTTGATGCTTTTGAGATATTAAATAGAATTGA
>CEUX01041362.1_pt1 | contig 15470 bp, 21 predicted proteins | sample 531361 | NCBI WGS metagenome assembly CEUX01 (sample SAMEA2622736, study PRJEB7988) | marine metagenome | isolation source: saline water (ENVO:00002010), including
ATGTCTAAAGTGAAATTATCTATTGTATCTCCTACAGTATATGTTTGACCAAAACCTAAACTAATTAATAATAATAACCTTAATAATCGTTTCACCTACGACCTCCTTTATCTATTTTAGAAAACTTTTTTAACTTATCAAATGCTCTAAACTGACTTAATTTTTTTTGTTTAGTCCATTTCATTTTATCAAACACTTTCATTCTCATGTGTTGTTTTACTATATAATAAATATCTAATGTGTTACCACCCATTGACTTTATCCACTTATCATACTTCTTAACTAATTTAGCAGAAACGTGTTCGTGTCCATAGTGTGTCCAAAAACCTTTCTTGGGATGTAGTTTTGCAGTTTCATCTTTACCTATATCGTGGAACAATGCAGCAAGAGCAAAATCTATATCACCCATTTTCAATGCTCTGTTAGTTACAGCTATAGTATGTTTTAAAACATTACCCTCTGGATGTGCATCTCTACGTTGGTCATAATTTTTAAGATTGTAAACTCTCTTCTTTAAATCGGCGGGAAGAGCTTTATAAATATCTTTGAATACTTTAGGTTTAGGTCTTATTGCTATTTCATTTAAGAACTTTTCTTTTTCCAAGTCTTTGATTTTATCTCCTATTTCTTTTCCTTTTAAATCTGTTGGTACATCTTTACCAGTAACTGATAATTTAAAATTGAACATCTTAACTAATTCTTTTTCTCTTCCAATAAGTTTACCAAACTCTTTAACTTGTTTTATAGATAGTTTAGTTTTATCTTGCATCTTTTTATAAAGATATATGTCTTTAGAATCAAAATTTTGTAATGATACTAAAAATGAAATATCAGTAACTTCATTATTTGAATATTTTAATGAATTTAATTTTGATGGTAACTTATTTGGTTTGTTATCTTGTAATAAATAAGCTATCTGAACAATATAATCATTTGTGTTTATAAAATTTTTATTTATGTTTAATCCAGGTAATATCTGTGACAACATTCCTAATGCATTTGCTAATTTAAAATAGTTTGATGGATTTTTAGCCTTCTTAATACTTTTTACAAACTCATCACGAATCCTTTCAGAACTTACACCTTTTAAACTTGGGTCTTTTTTAAGTGCACTTAATGTGTCTGGATGCATTCTACCACCAACACTAGCTGTAAATCTTAAAGCTCTAAGTTTTCTTAATGGGTCTTCATCAAATCTGTCTTCTGCTGTTCCGACTGTACGAATTTGTTTTTTCTTTAAGTCTTTTATTCCACCAACCAAATCAACAATTTCTTCCCTACCAATATCGTAGAATAATGCGTTTATAGTTAAGTCTCTTCTCTTAACATCCCCCTTAATATCTGTAAAGTCTACGGAATCTGGTCTACGACCCTTTCCAATATCTTTTCTAAATGTTGCTATCTCGTGACCACCAATAACAACGACACCAAAAGCTTTTCCTAACTCATATGATTTTAAACCACCCTTTTTAGCTATAGCTATAACTTCGTCTGGTGTAGCGTCTGTTGTCAAATCAAAATCTTTTGGTGACTTACCTAAAATAGCGTCACGAACAGCACCACCAACAATGTATAATTGTTTTTTATTCTTTTTAAATAATTTATAAATCTTCTTAATATCACTCGGAACTTTTAATTTAAGTTTCTTATCTTCTAAAAGAATATCAATTAATATGTCATTTAGTTTAATCATCACATATCTCTTTACTTGCGTAATCACTCAATACATTTGGAAACCATGCATGTATCCATAATGCATAAGCACATTTCATAGCTATCCACCAATGTTCCCAATATCCTACACCTTGTTCTTTTAAATGTTTATTCATGACTACTCTTCACCAAATTACTTGATACTTGTGCACTTAATAATGATTGTATTGAAAAATATAATGACGGATTTCTTTTTAATAACTCTTTAAATTCGCCTTGTTTCCAAACTAAACATTCACTATCATGCTTAACTATACAATCTGCTGTTGCAGGTTTCTCTGTAAGGAAAGACATTTCACCTACAAATTGTCCATCTCTAAGTTCAGCTACTTTTTTACCATCTACTGCTACATCTACAGTTCCATTGTATATTAATACTAAATCTTTAACAGGTAATTTTTGTTTTGTAATTACCTCACCACTTTTAAATTTTATCCATTTAGCAACTTTACTTATTTTTAAATATTCTACTGGACTCATTTCCTTAAATAATGTCTGATACAATTCTGTATTTTTATCATTCATTTTTACAGGACGTTTTTCATAAATGAGAACTGCTACGTGATACAGATTAACTCCGATGAATACAAAATTCCATCCAATTGGTATCCACATAGGGTCTGGTGGAATTACCCAATTATAAAATACACTAAACAGACTGGCCAAGATAGACATTGCCCGTAACCAAAGAATATCTTTGACTAAAAACGAAAAGGCAATTAACCCAAACGCTAAATGTCCAGCAATAATACCTATGTCCATACTAATAAATATGTGGAGCTGACAGGAATCGAACCTGCGACCCCCACAGTGCAAGTGTGGTGCTCTCCCAACTGAGCTACAGCCCCATAGTATTACTTATCTTTTTGTTCTTCTTGTTTTCTTAAATCGTCTAATGTTGGTTGGACATATAAATAAAACGCTTCTTCTTTTTGTGTATTATCATATACTTCCTCTTGGTCTACAACACTATTTAAGTTTTGAACAGATTGTTCATACATATTATCATTAAACCAAGTCTCAATATCTTCATAATCAGCATCTTTTGGAATATCTGGATAGTCATCGGTATCAATTTCGATTTGGTCTCTAAATATATATTGTGTGATTGTTTTTAATCTTCCTATTCTTACTTTCATAATAACCTCAATATAAGTACGACCACCTTATAAAGAAGGTTCAAGTATAAGATAAAATGGTGGCCGTACTAAATTTATTTTACTTTTGGTTTTCTCGCTTGTTTACTTTCCTCTAATTCTTCTATATTTGGTAAATCTTCAGGGTCAGCTTCTAATTCAATCGGTTCTTCTCCAACTTCCTTCTTTATATTAAATATATCCTTAATATTGGAAACCATTGGTTTTTTTTCACCATATAACTTCCACCACTTACGCCGTGTATCTTTAACAGGTTTATTGCTCGCGGCCCTACTTTTCTGGGGCAAAGAGTTTTCTCTAAGTTCGAGCGTTTGATTAAAAGCAATAACTAACACAACCGCTAACGGGTCAAAGACAAATATAAGCATAAAGATAAAAAATTTAACAACCGAATCAATATCCGTGTTAAATACCTTGGCCAAATAAATGGCTGGCCCCACATCAACACCAGTCTCAACAAGAGCTGTTTTTAAATCTCCTATCTCACCTTTTAAATCTAACATTTGTTTATTAACTTCTTGTATTTGTGGATTATAATCTTCACGAAGTTTTCTTTTCGCTGTAATATAATTATCTGGTAATGATGCTATTTGAGCATCTAAATCTTCTAATAAAAACTTTTTATCATCTTTTAACTGGTCTAATCTATCTTCTTTGTATAATAACTTGGTAGATTCTTTCTCAAATGTTATTGTAGCTCCTTGATAAGCGTTAGATAAGAATCCAAAGATACCTGCCGATGTGATTAATACGAGTGTTACTACACCTATCATCATATAAGTTTTCATAAATGTATTTATGTTATTCCAATATCTGTATAAAAAAGAAGCTGTTACTAATTTAGCAAATTCCAAAGAACCAGCCATTATAATTACAGCAAGTGAAGCACCAGCAAATAGTTTGGATAATCCATAAACAGAATAGAAAGCGGCTGAACCAGCTACAGAAAGAGCTGATATACCTACAAGATATGGAAATGATTTACTTCGTTCAAACATAATAATGATTCTCCTTTAGAATAAATATAAGATAACCTATTTTATGTCTTCAAATTCTGCTTCTATAATGTCCATACAATAATAGAAATCATTTCCATTTCTCAATACAGTATCAGCTCCCCATTGTTTTTTCCAATATTCAGTACCTTTCTTGTTGGATGAATCAACATCCATCTTACCAAGAATGTAGTACATATCCTCTCGGATACTTATGATTCGTCTACGCATTTATAAACAAAGCCACCCTAACGCTACACAACACCTCTTCGTTCATGCGTATAACCTACCCTTTAAGAGATTTTTACAAATGTCTTTTTAGGAGCTTCTGGCTCTATTTTTGGAACGTCAATTGATAATACACCATTATCAAATTTAGCTTGTATGTTTTCCCCATCGAGAGTTTCACCCAATGTGAAACTACGTTTGAAAGATGAACCTTTAAGTTCTCTACGGATAACTTTAGCATTTTCACCTTCGTGAATCGCGTGTTTCTTGCCTGATATAGTTAAGACACCTTCTTCAACTTCAACATCAAGGTCTTTCTTGTCTAAACCTGGAATTTCAGCTACGATACCAACTTTGTCATCGTATTCATAGACATTTACCTTTGGATATGCTGTTCCTGAAAATGGTTTTACACCAACAGTATCTACAAACTCTGGAAAGTTTGTTTCGAACATTGTATCGAATAGTTTATCAAACGGGGTTAAAAAAGAATCCCTATCAAGAAATGTAGGGAGATTGCGGAATGTTGTGACTTTAGTCATTGTGTTTCTCCTGTTTTGTTTACTTTTTAGTCAAACATTAACGTCCTCTTTTGAGCGACATTAATAACTTCAATAATATATATATACTATTTTTTAAAAACGTTCAAGCTATTTTTAAATAACTTTCTGGTATAAACCAAATCTTTCCCATACCATCTCTAATTCTAATGTGGTCTTTCAAAGTTTGATTACCATCACGTTTAACTATTTCATCTACATAAAGTGTACCTTCTGTTGATGTGAATGTTTTTATAACCTTATACTTTTTCATTATTTGCTCCATTTCATATAATGATAACTTTGTGTTGTTGTTTCTGTAGCATAATCTACAATTATTTTATATGTCATTATTACTTTCCTTTTTTACTAAATAACCTTCTATTAATAAACAATCTAAATCTGATTTCTTAAATGTATTTATTGCATCATCTGGTGAATCAACAAGTGGTTCATTAATATTAAAACTTGTATTTAAAAATACTGGTACACCAGACATCTCTTTAAAATTTAAAAGAGCTTTATGTATGATAGCATTCTGTTCTTGATTTATGGATTGTGGTCTACAACTATTATCAACGTGAGTAACTGCTGGTATCTTATCTCTCCACTCTTCTTTAACTTGACAAGCCACTAACATAAATGGTGATAGATGTTTTGAATCTGTTATCTCAAATAAATACTCTTCTGCTATTGTCGGAGCTAATGGTCTCCACCATTCTCGGTTTTTAATCTTATTAACCCTATCCAAATTTTCTCTTATTGTTGGATTAGCTAAAATACTTCTATGACATAACGCTCTTGGCCCTACTTCTGCTCTACCTTGAAAAAATCCTACTACTTTATTTTGATTTATTAAATGTGGTAAAGTAGTTTCTGGGATTACTTTCTCATAACCACCATTAGGATAATGTCTACCTAATGCTTCTAAAACATTTTCTTCATTAAATTCCGAACCATAATAAGCGTGATTCATTCTTATTTTTGGCCACTCATTAGTATATTTATGGTGACTTAAAATAGCCGCTCCAAGTGCAGTTCCAGAATCATGTGACGCTGGCTGTATATAAATATTATCAACTTCTTTAGCTATCTTTCCATTACCAGTACAATTTAAAAATGAACCACCCGCTAAACAAATATTCTTACTATAATTAAGTTCTTTTAATCTATGTAAATTATGTAGTACTATTTCTTCATAACAATCTTGTACTGTAGCGGCAATGTTTTTAGCTTCATCACACCAAACATCTTCAAGAATTTTATCTCTCACTTTATATTGTAAATCATTCCAAAGATAGTTTTTCATTTCATTTACTCTTGGTTGTAAAAAACCATCTGAATTTTTAAAAGTTTCTATTGGTAATAAATCATAATCAGGAGTACCATAACAAGCTAAACCCATAGTCTTACCTTCAGAAGAATGATATCTGAAACCTAAAAAATTTGTTACTTCACTATAAAATGCACCAAGAGAACCAAGTGGATGCATATAACCAAGTTTATGAAACTCACCATCAAAGTATCCAAGTTGTCCAGCGTCTTCACCACCATCACCATCCGCAGTCATATAGTTCGTATGTTCAAATCCAGATGGAATAACAGTACTTACCGCGTGGCATAAATGGTGGCCCCATCTATCAACTCTATGTATTGGAAATCGGTCACCTGAATCTGGGTCAAACCATTGATGTAATGCATTTACAGCTTCTAAAAAAGTTCCTTCATTCTTAACGAAAAGTTCTGGATAAATACCATACCAATCAATAGAACTTAACCCAACATATTCTGCATATTCCGAAGTACTACGAAATTCAGATACTTCATGTACGTGATTGAATGTTGTAGCAATATGGTCAACATCTTTCATCGTTAAGTTAGCCTTATTTAAAACATAGTTTATAGCATTGTTTGGAAATACACATCCTGCATGCTTACTTCTTATATGTCTTTCTTCTTCTGACCAAGCTACAAGTTCACCATCTACTAATAATACAGCTGATGTATTGTATTGGAACACATAGGTTATTCCTAATATAACCATTTAAACCTCTTTTATTCTTCTGCCGATTTGTCAACTAAGTCTTGTTTCTTAGCCGCCTTTTCTGTTTCTATTTCTTTCTTAGCTTCTGCTTTGAAATCTTTCTTCTTACCACCATGATAATCATAAGCGTGACCTTCTTCAATTAGAATGTCATTTATACTTACCAAACCATCTTTATTTTTATCTACATTTTCAGATACTTCGTGACCAACTGCTGATGGGTCTACGAAAATTTCACCAAGTACTCTACCAAATTTTCCTGTTCCATATGAAACAATTTTGAAAACTCCAGCTTCTAAAAGTTCTTTATTTCTAGCTTTAGCAGCTAATCCTTTAACTTTTTCTTCTTTATCACGAGTTCTTGATTCCCAAGTATCTATACCCATATATCTAATTCTTTTTTTAATTTTTAAATCGAAACCCAAATCAATATAACAATCAATTGTATCTACATCCAAAACTTTTACTAATGTGCCATTATATTCAAATGACGCTGGTTTTTTAGCCATAATTTTTCTCCATTATAGGTTTGTATATAAATATATACAGAAAAATTATTTAACTAAATAAAATACCTTCTTAAAATTACTATCATATTTACCAGTAGCTAATCTATCTAATACTTTTTTAGCTTCATGTTGTAAAAGTGGTTTCTTAACAACTTCACCATTTTGTTTCCACGTATCTTTTGGTGTAGAGGCTAATTGATTTAAAAATTTCAAACCTTCTTTATGTAAAAGATAAGATTGGTAATCAGACCTTAAATGATATTTACTAGCCATTATAATATAGCTATCATAACTAAATTCCATTATACTGGTGTTCCTTTCAGATATTGTTTTATTAATATCTTTTCAACCTTACGTCTTTCTTTATAATCCTCGTAAGATTCATTTTCTAAACGTTTATCACCTTGTAACATCTCACTAACCTTGAAACGTTTTTCTTTATTTTTATCCTTGGACATTAGCTTGCATCCTTATTCTTTCTTTTTTCTTTTCATGTTTACGATGCTGGCGAAGCATATTTAACTTCTTAACCTTTCTCTTAACTCTTAAAGCTTTCTTACGACGCTTTCTTGGAGTTAGTGCATCATTTTTGTTTACTTTTTTCAATTTTCCATTGCTCCTTTGTTAATTTAATTTTGTTTTCTGGATTGTAATCCATAAATGGTCTTTTGTAAATTGTCTCTCCACCATCTGGTGATTCATAAATCCAACCACCTAAAATATTATCTAATCCTGGCCAAGTTCCTTTACTTTCACGTGACCAATTCATAGGTTGTTGTGTAGAACATGCTTCTGCTTCATGTGCCTTTTGTAACTCACAGCTTAAATGATTTGTACCACTACCAATGTAATCGTAATCTACTTTTGAAGTATCTTCATCACAAATATCACAAATCCAATTAATTGCTAAAGATTCAGTATTTACGAATGAGTCTTCTTTATACTCACCACTCATTTCAGAGAAAAAAGGTTTCCCTTCTGCTAAAACATTAGAGTGATGTGGTAAACCATCTTTATTGTAACCATTTATTGCCTTTTCAATTTCACTTGAAATTAAATCAATGGCCGCAATTGATTCTAAATTCATTTGTTTGCCTTTATACTGTGATAAAACATCCATTATTATTTCTTTCATATTTTGTCTCCTATTATTAAATAACGGGGTCAGGGAAAAAATGAGAAAACCTAACCCCGTTTTGAGAATGAGTACTAACTCATAGAGTTAGCGTTTTCAATTTCTTCTTCATTGAATAAGTCTTCAGAAGAACCATCGTTAACGAACTTTTGAACAAGTTGTTTTACATAAGTTCTTTCAGACTCTAAACCACCATCATCAGAATACTGGGGATAAATACTAACCTCAGCCGCTTCATCAAGACCAAAACCATCGTAGAGTAGTCCGGCTATCTCAACAGAAGTTCTCGTGGAAACACCATTAGAAATTCTACCAGCTTCAGACTTTGACTCGTTACGAGTAGTAGTAGTAATAGTAGCGACAGATTTGAGTAAATCTTCATCAACGTGTGGGAACATATACTTCAGAAGTCCATGTTCTTCATCTTCATTCAATACATCCATCTCAACAACAATGAATCTATCCATCAAGGCTTTATCCATAACACGAGTAGAAGTATACTCATTACCGACATTAGCAGTCGCTACGAAGGTTACCCCCTCTGCAACACTTACGGTCTCAGCTCCATCGGCTTCATCCAACCGAAGATATCTCTGACCACTATCCAACACAGTCATCAGAATGTTCCAAGCGTCAGGATGAGCTCTTGATAACTCATCAAGAAGAATCACAGCGTTTGGAGTTCTGAGGGCTTTCACAAACAATGACTCAGAAAAATAAGTACCATCTTTCTTGTCAAAGTGAGTGTTCCCAATTAAAGTGGAACGGGGGTCTTGGGTCGCACCCAAGTTAAAATAGAAGTCAGGTCTATCAAGTGAATTAACAAGTGACTTAGCAGCCATTGTTTTACCACATCCAGCTGGACCAGTCATAAGAATATTCTTACCTCTGACAGCTGACCTAACTAAAAATTTCCATTTTAGTTCTTTCATAACCAAACCTTTAGGTTTAAGACTATAAGAACTATGAATGAAATTCAACATCTCCGCGTGGTCTGATGGAACTTCAACTGAAGATACATCAATTACTGGGGCTGATGTTGATTCAAATACAGACATAGGAACTGACCACCAGTAAAAGTTACCAGATTTGTTAGTCCTACGTTCAAGGGCCATACCCTTAGAAAATGCTTTTTTACGAGTACCAGTGGTAATCTCAGATGTCCATTTCTTTCCATCTGAATCCCAGGCATTATACCTATTACCTGATTTCTCGACTTTTACAACAACGTTAGTCATAAAATTTAACTCCTTTTTTTGTTTCTTGATTTCTCATTTCACCTAAATATACTAAAAATGCAAACATGAGTCAAGAGCTTTTTTCACTTTTTTTCAATTTTTTTTCTTCTTTTGCTACCATAAGATGATTAATTAAACTCTTAACAGCTTCTTGAGTTTCCTTGTCCATCTTGTCAAATACATAATTAACCTTTTCGGCTTTCTTTAATTGTTCCATTTTCTTATTCATCTTGATGTTCTCCAATATCTAATTCTATAAGACGCCGTGGTAAATGCTTCCCAAGTACATTCCACGAATTTACATTTCCAGTATTGTTCAAAATGTTGCCTTGTAGTCGGAATCATTCTCCAACCACAAGGACATTTTGGATGTTCTTTATATTTTCTATTGTGTAACCATTTTCTAATCATTACTTTTGTAAGAATTTCTTGTTCATAGTTTTTGAAACAGACATTACCGAAGTGACATCAATAAACTCAGCATCATTACCATACATTCTCTTGAAAGTATTAGTAGAACGTTCTCTTTCCCACTCGGAATCTCCAACAAAGTAACTCAAAACATTAACACCCATTCCACGAATCTCATCTACCATTTTCTTAGTGTGGTCAATCGCTGTGTCATGATGATAATCAATGTCATCATTACCAAACATTGGCATCCCATCTGAGAAATTTAGAAAGTAAGAATCTCTATCAACAGATGTCGGAACAATATCTGAAAGAATAGCTTCAAAACATAATCCTTCTGGTGTAGTTCCACTAGCGTTAATGTGTGGAAACAGATTCTTAACTTTTTGAAATTTATCAACTCTTGAATCATACGCTATCAAAACAATTGGATATTCTTTTGAACCACGTCCACCACCCCACTTACCATTATTTGATTGAGTACTTCTGAAACTTACAACCACATCAACGTTTTGAATCATACTAACAGCTTTACAAATCGCTACAACTGAAGTCATTGTGTTATCCCACTTTTTTCCACCCATCGAACCACTAGCGTCAATTGAGATGTGAAGAAAAGCATCCGAGTAAGATTCAACAAAAGTATTTTGAAAAACTCTGTCATTACCAAACCCAAGTTCAGCAACCAATCTTTTATCAATCCGACCACTATCTAATCTTGACCACTTAGTCTCACGAGACTCTCCACGAACTTGTAATTTCTTACCAAGGATAGTTCCAAGTCTAATACCATCTTCAACATAACCTTCAGTTTCTTCTTCATTGTAGTAGTACTTTGAATATCTTGACTTAGACAACATACTTATTGTATCACTTTCAATAAGAGACTTAGTAAGTTTCTTAACCATAATAACTTTAGTAGGAGTTTTCTTACCATAGTATCTATCAGTAAGATTCTTAGCGACATCAACGTAACTCATACCAGAAGACTCAATAGTTTCTAAATCTTTGGCTTCTTTTTTAGTAACTTTCTTTTTAGTAATGTCACCATCCATAAATTTCTTTTGTTTCTTGACGGCGTTTCCAAGTTGTTTTTTCTGATGGTCTGAAAGTTTAACCATCTCACCTTTATCATCACCTTTTTCATCCGAAGACTCTGGTGAACCTTGACCATCAGTAGCGTTATCTAACATTTCTTGAAACTCTTCATCAGTAATATTTCTTGGTGAATCAACTGATTCGTCACCATTACCCATCTCGGATTGTGGTTTCAATTGTTTGTTACCATACTCATCTTCTTCTTCATGACCATCTGGTATGTTACCCATAATGATATTGTAAACATTACAAGCAACTTTAAAAGCATCTTCGGTAGTTTCAAGTCTTGAAATATTTTTCAAGTCAATCGCTAACCAAATCTGTGAAAGACCATTAAGAGCTCTTAAATTAGTATTCTTATTAGCAAGGTTGATAACTCTGAACTCATAAGAATCCCAAGACTCATCAGTATACTCAGAAGAACCAAGAGCTTTATCAATAATTTTTGAGTAAAAATACTTGTCGTACATAGAGTGATAATAACCCTTGTAACCTGGTGAAGTAGTAAAAATATAGTTATCAATTCTCCTATCTTCAACATAGTTTAAAAGATTTTTAACGTGACCAATTACTTGGTGTCTGTGATAACCTTTCTTTTCACCAAGATTAAAAAGTTCTTGTGGAATATTATTTTCAAGATTTTTTAGAAAATCAAAATCTGAAAGTTTAATGTGTGACCCCTCGTGAAGAGCAAGACCAACAGTACTATCAAATAATTTATCATCTAATTTAGAAGAGATAGTAACTTTTTTACCATCAGTATAACTATCACCTGAAGAATTAAAAGTAACTTTAATGTCAGGGTCACCAGTAACGATACCCACAAAGTTACCAATAGCTCTCCTATATGAAGAAAGAGCTACTAAATCAGTTTTTGGTTTAACATTTTCATCTACGTCATCAAAGATTGAAGAATTATTATCCCAACCACTATCTAACCAAAACGAACTGAAATTATTTTGTTTGTTTAAAGAACCCAATGAATACTTCTCACGAAGAGCCATGGGATTGAATTTTTTTGTTTCGTTCAAATTTTTGTCCTTATCATTTCTCATTTCCCCTAAATATACTCAAAATGCAAACACCAGTCAAGAGCTATTTTTCTTTTTTTCAATATTTTTTTCGATTTTTTTATACATCTTTTCCAAGGCAGACATCTGTTTATCTGATAATGTCATACGAGATATAGCTTGTTTTTTTACACTTTCGAGAAAATGTAGAACACCAGCTCTATAACCTTCTGTCCAGTCGGTTAGTGTGACTCGTGATATTATTAAGTTAATTTTGGGTACGACAGACTCCACCCATTTAGTTCTGGTTTCTATAAACGCTGGTTGATTACGTTTGATTATGTTCAAAATAGCTTGTTCCATCTTAAAAGTAATCTTCCGACCACTTCTTAATGCTAATAACATATCAGCAGTAAACTGATTTACAACTATACCAGATTTAGTCTGTGTATTTATGATTTCTGTCAAAGATTTAATCTCTGATTTGTATTTGGTCTTATTATGTTTGACCCAATCCATTTTAGATTTGTTCTTCATATACTACGAATGTACAAAAAGTGCAGTATATGAGTCAAGAGCTTTTTATGATTTGCTTTCCTCAACTGAAGATTTTCTATATTCGGTTACTAATTTTTTTATTTCACCAATGTTTTTCCGAGCTCTCGTTCCTGCCGATTTATTACCTTTGTCTACGAACTTATGATGTTCTTCTTTAAAAGACTCCCATAACTCTTCCATTTGTTGAAACATATCTTTTGTGCTCATATTAAGCTCCTTAATTTAATTCAGTTAATTCTTCGTGTGAAAATGTAACGATAAATTTTTTATCCTCATCTTCATCCCATTCTTCATATTCTATAAATATATGGTTGTCACACATTCTGTCAATAACTTGTTTTACTTGTTTTTCCGAATTACATATTACTACAGTTTTAATCCCATCTGTTTTAACATATACTTCATTATTAGCATGATTGTAAATTACACTATCTTTCATAGTTAATACATAGGGCCTTTGTAAAAATCTTCCCAATGAAAAATCATTTCATCCATTAAATCTTCAAATGTATATTCAGGCTCCCATCCAAATGTATCTCTAAGTTTTGTAGAATCACCACGTAGATATTTAAGTTCTTCTGCTCTCATAAATCTTGGGTCTTGTGTTACATAATCTTTATAATCCATACCAAGTTTATTGAAAACATATTCACACATATCTCCAACAGAACGTGATACACCAGTAGCACATACGAAATCATCTGGTGTGTCGTGATTAATAATCATATGCATTGCTCTAACATAATCTTTTGAGTGACCCCAATCTCTATACGCATCCAGATTACCAAGTGGTAACTCTTTTCTTAATCCATTTTTTATTTCAACTGCAGACTTAACAACTTTATTAGTTACAAAGTTAGAACCTCGTCTTGGTGATTCATGATTAAATAAAATACCATTTACCGCAAATAGATTATACGCATTTCTATAATGTTTTACCATATTGTAACCAAATACTTTTGTACATCCATACGGGCTTGTTGGCTCCATTTTAGTAGTTTCTCGTTGGTAACCATCTTCATCTACTGAACGACCAAACATTTCAGATGATGAAGCTTGATAAAACCGAGCAGTGGGATGGTTGTTCCTGTATGCTTCCAATATGTTTAACACTCCAAGTGCATTAGCTTGAACCGTATATTGTGGAATGTCCATACTAATTCTAACATGACTTTGTGCGGCTATATTATATATTTCATCTGGTTTTATAGTTCGTATCATTCTTTCTAATGAACTGATGTCTGTTAAATCGCCATATTCAACTTTTATCACATCATCTAAATGTTTTAATCTACTCCATTGATTTTCTGGTGTAGAGTTTCTTCTAACTATTCCATATACATCATAATCTTTTTCAAGTAATAATTCTGCTAAGTAACTACCATCTTGTCCAGCTATACCCGTTATAAATGCTTTTTTCTTTACCATACTTCTCCCTCAACACATTTTAGAGCCGCCCCTATTACTTGATGCATATCATAGTATTTAAAGTCACCAAGTCTTCCACCAAAGATAGTATTGGTCTCTTGTTTAATTAATTTTTTATAATCTGAATATAATTTTTTATTCTTATCATCAAACAATGGATAGTAAGGTGTCTTATTTCTATTATATTCACTTGGTATTTCTCGTGTTACCACAGTCTTATCAGATTTAGTTCCGTAGAAATGTTTATGTTCCGTAGACCTTGTGTATGGAATTTTAATATCAGTATAGTTCACTACAGCCGTTCCTTGGTAATCTTCGGTATCATATACATCATGTTGAAAGTCAACATTAATCCATTCCAATTCACCAAGTTCATAATCAAAAAATTCATCAATCTTACCAGTGTAAATTATTTTTCTAGCTTGTTTTTTCCAATACTCATATTCTAATTCAAAAAAGTTTATATTCAATTGTATGTCTATATCTTTTTGTATTCTATCCATCATTACTGTATAACCATCTACAGGCATGCCTTGATACTTATGATTAAAATAGTTATCATCATAATTTAATCTATAAGGTAACCTTTTTAAAATAAATGATGGTAATTCTTTTGGGTCTTTCTTCCATTGTTTAATTGTGTAACCTTTAAAAAATATTTCATATATCTCTTCACCAACCATTGATAAAGCAACTTCTTCAAAGTTTCTTGGTTTGTCTATTGGTATACGAACTTCTGCTAATTTCTTATGAGCTTCTGCTGGTGTTTTGACTCCCCATAACTTATTCATTGTCATTAAATTAATTGGTAAAGAATATAATTCATCTTTATAAATAGCCTTTACTCTATTAACATAGTTATTAAACTCTGAAAATTTATTTACATAATCCCATATTGGTTTATTATTTGTATGGAAGATGTGTGGGCCATATATTGAACATTGGATACCTTCTATATTTTTTGTATAAACGTTACCACCCGCGTGTTGTCTCTTATCTATCATTAATACAGAACAACCAGCGTCAGTTAATTCGCGAGCACAAACTGAACCAAATAATCCAGTTCCAACTATTAGATAATCATACATCCTTATATAAATCCATCCCTCTTAAATCTGGCCACTCATCTATATTCCAGTGTCTTGGTTCTGTTTTAACAGCCTCTGGTAATTTTTCTAAACCCAAACTAGCAGTTTCTGGTGTCATATAATAATGGTATCCTATTGTAGTTATGTTTTGGTCTCTCCAAGGAATATCTGGTTCTCTACCATCATAGGACATCTTTTTCAACTCAGCCATTGATTCACTATCATCACATAGTATCATTCCACCTCTACCAAGACTCAGATGTTTTTGGTATTGAAAACTTAAACACATAAGACTATCTTTAACATATCCATTACTTTT
>CEUX01008943.1_pt1 | contig 15465 bp, 16 predicted proteins | sample 531361 | NCBI WGS metagenome assembly CEUX01 (sample SAMEA2622736, study PRJEB7988) | marine metagenome | isolation source: saline water (ENVO:00002010), including
AAATCTTCTTCAGCTTCGTGCAAGTGTTCTAATTTCAGTTTATTTTCAAGCGCTAAATTTTCAACATTTCCGAGAGTCGTGAATAGGAAAGTGACGCCAGCTACCAACCCCGCCATGACTAACGGCATAAATGTTTTAATCAGCTGGTGTTCCGTTACTGCTTGGATTTTATCTAGTGCCATTTAGTCCTCACATTCGATGTTTTTAAACATATCCACGCATTGCCAATAGGGACGAACGTAATCGCGATTAAACTCACGCGTGCCTTTGTAGGGTTTGTTGTCCACATAATAACCCTTGCTTGACAGCGGGGAAGTTGAACAACCCATACAAAGCAGACTAAGCACGATTAGTAACTTCACTCTGGATTAGAATTTTCTTCTTGTTCTTTTAGATAATCTGCCCAAGCAGTTTTAACTTCATCTGTCCACAATTCTTCTGCTTTGTCCTTTACTTCTTGGTGTTCATCTTCTGCAAGAGTCTGGTCCGGTGTAAGCACTCTGCGATGGTAGCCACCTGAGTCAGTAATCTCTCTGATTTGAAGATGTTTGTAGTCTGTAACCACTTCTATTTTATCTAGTTCCATTTTAATCTATACTCTATATGTTGCATGACCAATCATTCGTGAGCTTGAACCAACAGTTGGGGATGAATTGCCGACATTTAATGTAATAATAGTTGTGTCATTATTAATTCTACCCATAACATCATTGTCAACATTTTCCTGGTAGTTTATATCACAACTTCCAGCAGGGTTGACACTATCCTTCGTAAAAGGAAGGTTGTAAATTTTGGGATCATTAGAATCATAATTTTGTACATCAAACCAAACATTTACATTTGAACCGATTTTTATATATGAACCATTTCCCCAACCGCCAAAGGCAGTCCCACTAGAATCCTGTTTAGGTGTCCAAGTTCCTTCCTCATAATCCAGTTCAGTAGTGCCGATAACACCTGACTTTGATCCTGCTGATCCAATTAATCCTGACATAAGCTAACTCCAGTCTTGGTCTATGTATGTGACATACCAATCACCATTATTAACTGAATTATAAACATCTAAATCATCATCTTCTAACATAACAAATTTGTCATTCCACACAAAAGTCCCTTTAGAAGCATGACTTGCTTCACTAAGTAACATAATATCATTTGATCCATCATTAACTCTGATGCTTATACTGCCTGATGCTTCTTGAACATCACAAAAAATTATACTTAATATTGTATAAATGTGATTAGCTGTCCCAGATAATATTTCTGTAAATGAAGCATTATTACCATGTAGTGTTACTCGTTTAAGAACCTCTGTTCCTGATCCACTTGGAATTGCCATTCTATCCTCCTAATACTAAACTTTGATGTGTACTTGACTGCATAAATGCTCCTTTTTGTGCTACTTTTGCGTTTGTTGCCATTTCTATAGTTCCATTAAAGGTTCCACCATTAGATGCTGATACAGAATCGCTTACAGAGAAGGTCTTTGCAGCTTCCACAATAACAACGTCTCCTGCTGTTAATGCAGTTAATCCTGTTATTGAATTACCTGTGTTTGCAGTAAAGTCAGTATCATGAAGCCTTACTCCATTTAAATATACTGCAACCCAACCTATTGTATATGAGATGTTTACTGCTGGTCTTGTAGCAGAAGTTATTGCAGTTTCACCTCCAGAAGCATCAAAATAATATAATGTTGATCTTCCTCTTGATAAGTCGTTTCCTATGTACATAAGTTATTTTGGTCCTGAGTTATCTTTTGGCCATTTTGCCTTCACTGGATCAATCATTTCTGATTTCCACTTAGTAAGTCCATCATCGTATATCTTATTTAGCTGAGTACCCCAATCTGGATATTCTGCCTTACGATTGCGAGCATAGGCTTGAGCATTGTACTCTGCTTTTACAGTTTTAAGTGCTTCATCAAATTCTGATTTAGTTGGTTTAGTCTCAGTATTATTTTCAAACCAAGTTAATGATTCATAAGTTTCCGCAATAGTGCATTGTGGATTGGCTTTAATTTTATAAATTGCATCTACTGCAAAACTTGATTCTGTTTTATTCATGTCTGTATCTCCTGTAAAACACAAGTGAAAGGCATCATGTTTGATTGACTGTACACTTGCGTATAACCGTTATTATCACCACCACCGCTAGTAGAATATCCTAAATAATAGTTATTAGTACCTGTTGCTGGTGATTCATCAATCCATGTTAAGGTAATTTGTATATACCAATTTTTATGACCACTATCAGCAACCCAGTAATAATTACCATAACTCTGACAATCTTTTATTTTAGTTGATTCCCGAAATAGACCCCAACCCATACCTGTAGAAGCACTTTCTCTACTGCAATGAGCAGGGAAAGACATTGTAACTAAAACATCATTATCTGCACCTACATTTGTAATTTGTCCTGTCCAATATAGATTACTTCCACTATCTACAACACGTACCAAATCGTTGCTAGTTGTAGTTGCTGATAAACTACTGTTGAATGTATTGTATGTAGTCTGAATCACATGCCCAGCTGGGAATGTTGTTGCACTTGTGATACTACCTCCTGCTATTGAACCAGCAGTCACAGTCCCAAGATTATTTGCTGTTCCTGCAAGAGTTGTATTGCCTGTTGTACTAATAGTAATTGCATCATCTCCACCTTCATCCTGAAGTTTGAGTGTATCTCCTGACGCTGGTTTTATTATGAAATCTGCCATAGTTTATCCTTTCGGGTATTATTCTGGTTTAGTAGGGAATGTGATATTATCTGGATCAGAAAAATCCATATCTCTTAATAACTCCCTATATGTTTCCCAATCAGATTTATTTTTAACTGGAAAATCACTAATCATATACTTATCTGAATCTGCCAATAATGAATTGCGTTGAGCTTTTGCATTTAAAATTTTCATCTCATCTTCAGTAGCATGTGGTGTATCTAATTCTGCTGGATCACCATTATTCATTTTTATTCTTAGCATAGTACCTATTTTTCTAAGCCATAAAGTTTACATACTCCTGTTATCCAACCTGAAGTTGATGCTTGGAAACGAAAAGCTGTTAATGCCCCAGTATGACCATGATTAGTTGCTGAAAATGTAGCCCCTGTTGACCATGCTACAGAGGAATCAAACCCAATAACCCCATAAACCTTATGGTAAATTACAGTGTTGGTGGGCTTTGCAAAATATAATTTAAAATTTGCTGAATTATAAGCATTATTATTAAAAGTTTTTGATGATAAAAAAAATTCAGAAGCGCCAGTATTTTGATTTGAATGTTCATCATTATTAGCATCATCACCAGCAGAGCTATATCCGTAGCTAGAACCCTCCCTCAGGGTGCCACCAATAGTCATTTTCCCTACCAAATCTTGTGCATTTTGTAACTGAATGTCAGTACCTACAATCATATAATCATCAAAAGAAGAACTTAATGTCGTTGCAGAACCAATATCAATTTCATTAGTTGATGTTCCTGTAACGGTTTGAGTTTCAAGCAATCTCCACCCTAATGCTCCTCCAACAGCAGAATTTATTGTACCTGCTGTCACAGTTCCTATATTGCCACCTGAGAAAGTAGCACCAGAGTCTGCCGTTGTGAGGACTGCTCCTCCTGCCTGATCCTGAAGGATTAACTTATTTCCGCTTTGATTTTTTGGTTTTATTATTAGGTCTGGCATATATCTTTATATAAATAATTTAAGTCCTATTAATTGAGTTTGACGATCTGTACCATTTAATATAGTTGTAGCAGTATTGCCACTATGTTGAGCCTTTAAATATATCTTATCTCCAATACTTAAATTTCTTATAAAAGAAACTGTTGCAGTTGCTACATCTGTCTGTGAAAATTCACCCCCAATAAAAGCAGACGTTGCTTCTGTTGAATTTATAAAAAGAGCAACAGCATTATATTGAGAGTCATACATTGATCCACCAAATGTTATTTGACCATGTACAAAATAATAACCAGCTTCTTTTATTTCATAATAATCATTATTTCTTCCATTTAAATTATCTACATCAGATTGATTACTTGTCCAAGTTAACCACGTACTTGCTGTGCCTAATGCTTGATTACTACCAGAATTATAAACAGCAAAACAGGCTTGGTTAGTAAAATTTACCATGTTAAGAGCAGGACTGCCAGTAACAGCACTCCCAATAGTCACCCCACTCCCAATTGTGCCTGTCATTCCATCGAATACAGAAGGTAAAGTAGTAACAATATTACCTGATTCGATCTTTCCTGATCCTGTTATAGTTCGAGTAGTACCATCAGAAGTAAGAGTTACATTGTTCCCTTTATCTGTAATCCGTGCTAATACAAGGTTATTTGTAAGTGTAATATCTCCTGTAACTGTTGCTGTAGAGGAGCGATACAGTCGATCCGTATTATATGTTCCACCTTCTAATTCAATAGAAGTAGGTTCATTGGCAAAATAATTAGGATCCTGTGCGTTAGTTCCAATATAAGACATTAGGTAATCTCCAATACACTCATAATTGCATCACAGCTTGCACTCGCAGAACTGCGAACTTTAATCATATCCCCACCTTCCATAACTAACTTCTGATCTCCTCCAATAAGCACTACTGTACTTCCTGATGGTATTGGAACATTAGTTACAATTGATACATCTGATGTTGTATTTGATGCATCCTGAGAAAGAACAACATCAACATCAATTGAAGATGAAGAAGTATTTGATACAGATAATCCTATTACAGTTGCTTTAGTAGCAGGAGATGATGCAACGGCATATGAGCCTAATTGAACACCATTAGCATCTGTGCCTATTCCTTTCTGTACTTTCCTTATAAATGTGTTTGCCATATTATTCCTTTATAATTTTCAACCAAGCGCAATTGCCATAGAAATACTTGTGGCATTAACTTCTTCTGCACTTTGACCTTCGGTTACTGTTGTCCATGAAGTGCCGTTATAGACTTTAAAAGTTTTATTTGATGAACTATCAAACCACATATGCCCTTCACTTGGAGATCCAGGTGCAGTTGCTTGAATCTTATATTCATTTGCATACCTGTTAACATCAGCAATTGATCCTGCTACTGTTGCAAGATTAGCTGGTACTGGTGAAGTTGCTACTGTTGTTACATTTCCTGAAATCCCCGCCACCGTTGTTACATTTCCCGATATTCCTGCAACTGTTGCCATGTTATCTGGAACTGATCCTGCTGAAAGAATATTCATATCATTGACAGCATCAGTAGTTCCTAATATTCCTAAGTCTGTTACCGCTTCTGCTGTTCCTAGTCTACCTATTTCTGTTATCTTTCCATGTACACTGTTAATTAATGCAAGGTTTTTAGTTGTTCCACTACTGGCGGTTGTACCATCGTATTTATTAACGATAGTATCCATTTCTGTAGTAACTCCGGCAGTGCTTGTAATATCTGCTGAAATTGGTCCTAATGTGGAGATATGAGAGTCAACATCTGCAAGCTTCTTAATATGGCCTGTAGTTGCATTTGCCATTGCATCAGTACCTAATCTGGTAAGATAACCATTAGATGCATCAGACATATCATTAGTGCCTAATCTGCCTATCTCTGTTTCTTTTCCTGCAACCTTGCCTATATCTACGCCATCATCTGCAACTGTTGTAACTTTATCATCTATATCTGCGACCTTTGTTACATTTGCATCAATAACACCTACTTTATTTACATTTGCAATGTTGTCTGCAACTGTATCTACTTGTGCAATATTAAGATTAGTTCCACTACCAGAAGTTGTTGATCCATCATATTTAGTGGTTAAAATGTCAATGTTTGTCTGATTTGTAGAGGTGGGGGTAAGCTGTTTCCATGCTGAGCCTGTATCATCCCATACCTTCATTACATCTAATGTGGTATCGAAATATAATGCTCCGTCTAATAATGCATTTCCGTCATTATCTTTACCTACATTACCGCCTGTTTCTCTGTTTGCAGTAGTATGTGCGCCTAAATATCTGTCATCAAAAGAGTCATATGTTGCTTCTACTTGTTCTGCATAATATTTAGCAGAGTATGTACTTGTATTTCCAACAGTTGAAGATGCTTTGGTTGCCCAATCTTTTGCAGAGCCAGTAGTAGTATCAACGTCTGTTCCTCCAATTGCGTGTGCTTTTGCGGAATATCCTAAAACTGATCCTGTTACGACTCCATCTTGATAATCTTTTACTCCTCCATTTACCTTATTTGCCCAATCCTTAGTTTCAAGCATCATGTCTGTAACATCTTCTGTATCTTCAGAAGATATTGTAAGATCACCATTATCATCAAAACTCATAAATTTTCCTGCTCTCTCAGTAGCAGTTTTATCAAGAGAACCGGGACTGTCAGCAATAGTTTCTCCGATTGTGAAGCCGTATTCTACTTTGTCACTGAGTTGCTGAGTCTGCATGGTGAGAGAATCAAGTCTACTTTCAAGTGATTCTGCATCAAATAAGGAGTTGTTAGTAAGGTCAGTTAATTGTGTATAGGGAACTTCACGAAGGAGTAATATTTTGTCATTATTAGCAGGAATTTGATCGTTATTAAAAGTAACAGTTGCATTTGTATTATCTGATCCTGCAAATGACACTGTATAGTTACTTGTACTCACCAATTGAAATGCATTATTTGTATCAGTTGCAGTATCTTTGTATACTTTTATATGTGTAGCTTCCTTAACAGGAATGTATACACTTGAGGCAGTAAAATTAAAGTCTGTAGCAGTGCCATTTCCTGTAAAAACATCTGATCTTCTTACGGAAGTTGTAATCATGTTATTTTAATATCCCCATATATTTGAAGGTTCGTACATAAACTCAGTACCCATGCCTCTTGCACGTGATTCAATCCTGTTTAAATAACCGGGAGTAAAGGTTTCCATTATTCCATAGTGAATACCGTAGTTAACAGCACTCTCCGTATAAAACAGGTTAGCATAAGGCACGTTATAACGCAAATTATTATACAAATCACTTGCCTTTTTATTTCCATTAATTAAGCCTGTAAAAAGCTGAGTCCAGTTCTTTATATCTGAATATCCTGCACCTAATATTGCTTCATCAAAACTATGCCTGTATCTACCATATTCTCCAGCAACAAAATCACCTATAAGTGGGGCATATCCACTTTGTACAAGTGCGTCTACAATTAACATAGGATTATTTATATCTGGTGGCTCTTTTCCTGAAGCCATACTTTTCAGTGCAATTGATGTATATCCAAGTCCAATTGCAGGAACAGTATGTATAATAGATGGCAGTCCCATCTGGAACATTCTTGGGTATAAATTACGAGCCTGATTGACTTGATGGGTACGCAGAAAGAAGAATAAGCGTCTTGCAATATCTGGAATAGTTCCTCTATCGTGATTTCCAAACATAATTGCACGGTCTGATGCATCTGCTTCTGGTACAGCAAGTCTGCTTTCATTTATGTAGTAATGATCAAGCTTATCTGCAAGTGCCTGACTTCCTCCATTTTCCTTAATCCAATCTGAGGTTATGTAGTTTTCTGATGCATGTGCGCCTTTCTTGTATTTTCCTGCATTGAAGCTTCCAATCTTCTGTAGTTCTGCCCATTCACCTTTCCTGATGCCGTATTCTTCCAGAGTTCTTCTCATTAATTCTGGAATTTCATCAAAAGATTTACTCAAGTTATTAGCCAAGTGCATAGATGTCATTGATGAATATCCTTCTCTCATCATGTTTGTCCACATATTGAGGAAGTTTAAGTGGAACATCATGTTTGCACCTTCTGCAATCTTTCCAGATACCAGATCACCTGTTGTATATCTGCTGTAATTCGACATGATTGCGCCATCTGCACCAACTTTTAGCATTCTAAATATGTTTAGCTTCTCCTCTTTGGAAATTTGGCGTGTCATTGACCTGAAGGTGTGCTTGAGAAGACCATAATAACCTTTGGATGGACTTATGCCGTTGTAATGAAGATATATTCCTGCACTTGATATATCCATAATAGAAGAGAGTACAGCTTTGCCTAATGTTGTCATTATCTTCCATCCAACATATGCAGAATGGAGTTTTGCAAGCTTTGGATTACCAATTACATAATTATCTCCTGATACTTCTCTTAATCCTGCACTTAATCTGCTGTATTCATTATCAGAAATTTTACCCATATCCTTGAGTGCAAGCAGGGTATTTTTTGTTTCATCAACTGGAGAGATTTTATCAGTTACTTGCTGTGGCTTACCTTTAATCATGACTGTCTTGACATCATCAAATCCATAGCCCATTACCTCACCAAGAGTAATATGGTTATCCATCATTTCCATATTCTCAAATATGGCTTGTGCAATATTTTTATGTCCATATTTAGTGTTATACCTGATTAATGAATCTGCATCCTTGAATGCAAGTACCCTCCTTAATCTCATTGCATCCAAGACAATTCCATCATTTGATGATGCACGTGTCATTTCATCAAAACTCTTTTCAAGATATTCACGTATTTTAAATTCCGGTTTCTTTATTGACTTATTTTCCCTGAGAATACGTCTTGTTGTTTCTTCTATATTTAATTCCTTCAATATGTCATCTGCCCATCTAACTGCACCAGCTTCAGTAATTTTAACTATGTCATGCCACTGTTTTGTAACATAGTCATCCAACTGTACTAATCCTGCGCCATGCTTATTTGCTTCTTCAATCTGTTTTGTCTGATGTTTATGAATTGATTTTGCCAGATTAAATGCAGTTACATCTTTAGTCTTTGGCTTGCCATCAAAGTTAAATAACTCATCAATTAATGCTCTTTTGAATTTTTCATTAGTTGCCAGCATATATGCCAGTTCCAGATCACCCAACTCTGTTTCTGCAAGTATTTCGTTCATTCTTTGCTTAACTCGAGTACGTGACATATTTGCAATGCTGTTTTTTCCATTTACAAGCATATTAAATAAGGTTTTGTAGGGTCGTTTGAGTGAAGAGGCAACATCCTTAATTGTATTTATATATTCATTTGTCTTAGTTTGTGATCTTTCTGTTGATGCTTTCCTGAACTGCTCAAACTCCTGATCCTTGAGTATGATTTCAGGTTTATCACCATTCCTTAATCTATCCAGTATTTCGGTTGCATCATCTTTTGATACACCTTCATCTGTCAGGATTTTTGCACATTCATTACTCATTTTTTATTCATGCATGTAATGGTTTTGTATAACAACTTTGAATAATGCATAACACCTTCTGCGGTATGAAGAGCAATACCTTTTATATTTTCCATACTTGCATCAAGATTCTTCCTGTTGTCACCACGAAGATTGTTTATATTCTCTTCAAGATTTTGTCTTACCTGTTCCGAATTTAATTCTGGTTCTGCACTATCTCCTTTACCAAAATATCTTCCTGATATACCATCCCTGAGTTCAGTCATCTTGATACTGAGGTTATTTAAATGCTGTTGTTCTGATAAGTTTTTCCTGATATTATTTGCAATTGGGAAAGTGCTTAAAACTCCTCCAGTAAGCGTTGCAATTGCGACATCTACTGATGCACCCACATAATCCACTTTATCGCCCTGTGCTTGCCTTGAACTTTGTTTTACCACCTGGAATAAGGATTCTGCCATTGTTGCGTCAGAAGCCCATCTAACGGCTGTAGCAACTGGTTTAACAGGAGGTGCGGTAGGTAGTACATCATCAGCAGTTTTAAGCAGTGCAACAGTTTGATCTCTGCCTGAACTTCCAACTTTCCATCCATGAATGTTATATGCGCCTATTCTTCCATCTGGCCCAATTTTACTTACTGTTGATACACTCTTTCCTGCTTTTGACATCTTGGCAAAACGCATTGCCCAATTTGTAACACCTACAAATGGAATATAGTTAATTGGATCAAATAGGTTTCCTGCAAACATTCCTCCTACACTCTCTACACTCCATGCACTTGTATTTCTGAGTGATAGATGCTTATTTGCATTTCTGTCATGCTGGCGAGACTGTACAATTGCATGTGCTTCTGTAAATCCGTCATGCCACTTTATCCCTTCCCTGTAATTAGGATGAGTTAAGTTCCATGAATCCTGTGGAATTACCTCATTGCTTCCATGACCAAACTTTGTGTCAACTGCATCTGTTGTCCATGCAAGAGAAGTATTTTCCATTGCTTGTACTGCACGAAGCTTAAAAGTCTGGTATGCCCCCGGCTTATAGCGTTCCAATGCTTCTGTGAGCATATTTGGGAATTCCTGATAGTAATATGTTTGCTGTATCATTTTCTGATTCTTGAATAAATATCAGGCGTTGGATAATAGTCTTCCAGCATACTCTCTACTGCTTGTTCAACTGTGAGTTTGGGATTTTTCTTCAGCTTCTCTGCCAGAGGCTTGATAACATATCTGTGTTCCAATTCACGTGGATCAGAAAATGTTGTCCATCCTGCAAGAATGCTTCTTGGTATATGATCAGTAATTATATATCCTGCCGTTGGTGATGGATCGTCTGCCTGTTTAATTATTTCTTCTCTTGATAAATCCCAACCACCAGTAAATCCTGTATATCCAGTTCCAAACCAATCATCTTTGTAATCCTGAAGGAAATTGACTATATAACTTGAAGCAAAATGTTCAAGAAGCTCAGAGTTTGTATGTTGAAGTGTTTCTCCATCAACTTTTACTTCTCCGACAATATGCCAAGAAGACGGCATATCAGGATCACCATAACGTATTGCGAACACCCATCCATCTTTTACATAATTATCAGTACCGGGAGATTGAATCGGGACAATTCCAAGATTTCCTGAAGATAAATCCTTAATAGTTTTGAGCATGTCTCTATTGTGTCCTTTATAAATCCTGTTAAATTCATTCTCTGCATCTGTATTAGATTGATACCATCCAAACTCAAGATTCCTTCCCTGCTTTAATGGATGGATATATGCCCTGTACTGACCACGTATTACATCATCTCTATCTAAACCCAATTTATTTAATTCATTTTGTGGAAATATGACTGATGTTGGGCCTAATTCACTCAGTACAAACCAGTTTCCAAACATTTTATTATTAATATCTGAGGCAATCTCACTGAAATGTCCTCCACTTTCATCAAATCTGCGTTTTACTGTTGCTTCATACAAATTAATCATTGGCGTTGAAAGCGCAGGATTTTCAAACATTGAAGGTACTCCGCTACGCAACAATTTCTGTTTGTTTTGCCTTAGTATAGTGTTCTCATACTCTCCTAATTGTGTTTGACCTTTATATCCATTTAATGCAGTGTCAAACATTGTTCCCTTCATCATTGGATTAATGCGACCAAGCATCATTAAATCCATATATCCACCAAGCAGGGAATCTCCTGCGCTATTACGTGATTTATACCAAAGAGGCTTATTATTAGCCCATATTTGTTCAAGGTAATCTGTTTGTTTACTCATTAGTTTTTCTTCAAATTATCTTTATCTATTCCTAAATTTTGCCAAAATTCATTTTCTGCTCTGCTTGTAACTGTGCCAGTATTATTCTTATCATTTGGCAGATTATTTTCTTTTAATTTTTCTGCAATGGCTTCAGTATTTCCTTCTTCTATTGGAGTTCTTTCAACTACTGCATCAGCACCACTATGATCTATTGTTGCTATAGTTTCATCTATCTTCCTCTCCAATGCTCCAACAATCCCAAGACCTGTCTCTGTGCCGTATTTTTTATATTTTTTTAGATTCTTTCGTTTTTCTTGTAATTCTTCTATATTTAAATCTGTATTTATACTGGACATAATATTCTGTCCATCTTTTTTCAATTGAAATAATCTCAAGAATTTACTGTGTTGATCAGCAGATATAATATCTGTAGGGAATTTACCCTCCCATTCCATAAAAGGGTCTTCTGCTGTTCGTCCATCTGTACCAAATACTTGATCAGTAACAAACTTTTCATAAGAACTATATAAATTAGCAAATTCCGTATCCCCCATTTTTGAACCTGACCAACGAACATTTTTTGATGCACTACGCAATAAACCAAGTAAATCTGCTTCTTCTATATCAGTACCAAAAAGCATAGATTTCGGATCATTGATCATCTCTGTAAGTTTCTTTTCATTTACTGTATACAACTTTTGTTTATCATCTCTTATTCCCCACTCCTCCAAGAATAATGCTCCAGATTCCTTACTTGAAGTTGCTTGATTTAAAAGAACTGCTTTTGCATGTCTGTTTTTCTTTGCTTTTGCTTCTTTTGATTTTCCATATCTATCCCATTTGACTTGTCCTTCCCAATGAGAAGACTCAAGAATTCCTCCTCCAACGTCATCAGGATATTTATAATGTCCACTTATTGCTCTTTCTACTGCTTTATCAGGATCATGTAAATAATCTCTCGTAAACATTGCAGAAAGTTGTGTTTCTTCCACTTTTCGTTTTAATGCTTGGCCTTGCCAATCTTTTATCACACCATAATTAACAGCATTTTCTATTGCTTGGTGCTGATACCATCTCTTTTGATCAAGACCTTTTTTAGCTTTATCAGTCCATGTACCAAGTTCAGGATCATATGCATCACTATTTACAGTCGTATGTATTGACTTTATATAATTTTTAGCCTGTACTTCAGTAAAATATGATTGCCTGTTATTTAATTCATCTTTGCTTTTTTCAATAATTTTTGCGTATAAATCATTATTTTTGATTTCTACTTTGTTCTTAATCAGCTTCTCCACATCAGGGTCAAGATCATCCGGCACTTTATATGGAGTTAATTTTTTTCCATCTACAACAAGACCACTTTCAACATCTTTAAAATGTTCTACCATCTTCGCAGGAGATAACTCATCAGATGCCATAGTTGATAAGTCATTAAGTGCAAATACAACATCGCTATTATGTAGATTCTGTTCATCAAGAATTTCATTTGCACGTAGATTTACTGCTTGTTCATGTCTCCTGATAAACTCTTTAGTAATTGCCTGTACACCCTTGCCTACCTGATCCCATATAGCACCTTCAGCCATTTTAGGTCCAGATACATCAATAGCACCTGGAGACGCATCTTGTGCAACTCCTCTTTGATATACTTGTGATTCTGGTTTATATATATTTAACTCTGCCATTTGTTAACTCGTAAAATATTTAGACGAATCCGGCATTTGTGCATATGAACTTCCTGCACCTATAAATGATCCCAACATATTTGCCATGAACATATTTTCTGCTGAATCATATGCCATTTGCCCCTGACGATAATATTGATTTGCTCTTGTTCGTGCAGTTCTCATTGTAGACTCCTGTCCCTTCTTAGTCTGGTAGCGCAAAGCACCAATACCTTTTCGTGCTGATTGTGCAATACCAATTTCTCTTTGTGATGACTGCAACGCCTGATTTGCAAGCGCCTCCATTGGAGTACCTTCACTCAATACTGCACCTCTTGATGAAAAGTCTGATTCCATAGTTGCATAGTCCCTGCGTCCCTGATCTGATGCAAAGTTAATTTCCTGCTGTGTTTTTTCAAGTATATCGAGTTCAGTTAAGTATCTGGATTCATCCATCTTCCTGATATTTGTTTTTGCCGTTGCAATTGTCTCATCACCCATCGTGAAATATTCATCTCCCTGTGCATATGCACCCTCACGTTTTGCTTGTGCGCCCATATATCCTGCAAACAAGCTCAGTCCCATCATTATTTCTGCATACATTAAATACCTCCTGTTTCTACTTCTACTGCAAGTGCATTAATCTGCATAGGAAATGGGCCATTACTTATAACTTTCAATGTATGTACATCCCATCCTATACCTGATAATGTGAGTTTCCTCATGCCTGTAAAAAGATCAATCTGCTGACCCATATTATCCTGTGTTGACCTGAACAGTATTTCCTCATCCATATCATTAAACTCAACCTTTATCCCAAGTGATTCCTGTATGCTCAATGCAAGTGTAAGAAGTCGCCTTGTATATGAAAACTGGTTAGGTGGATAGTTTGGAGGAAGAGTCTGGATATTGGAATCATATGCAAGTCCAACTACTGCTGTTGATCCAGTTGACATATCAAGTGTTACTGATCCTGAAGACACAGTTTTTGGTGTATGCTCCATGCCATCATAATATATAGTTGCTGAATCACCTTCCAAATGAGTCAAGCCAGTAATTGATGAAGAACCACTCAAGGAAGTTTTTGTTATCGCAGAATCAGAAAACACCATTTGATCTCGCGTAAGTACATTCTCTGATGGATAACGTGAAAGTATTTCTATATATGGAAGTGCATGATTATCTCTTTTTACCTTGATCCATAACTGATCATGGTCATCTTTGGATAATATATCTATATCTTCTACTTTTGCATTTGTTCCTCCAAGTGTATGCTCTGCCCAAGCCTGAAAATTTAACTGTCTGTCATAACTCAGTGAGAGAAGTCTGCCATCGTCCAGTTGCATCCAGAGTATCTGATGTGGTCTTTCCTGCCATACCATCTTTTTCATGGATGTTGAACGTATGAGATCATATGCTTTCATAGAAATTTTGCTTGAGAACCACTGATCTTCTGATCCCTGAAACTGAAGTTCCTGTATTTCTTTTCCACCAGTTTGTGAATATACAAGTGCATTGGAAACAACTATTGGAGCAATGCTTGTTGCAGAGAATGAAGATTCCTTGTTGATGGTATAACGGAATGGTGTCAAGGAGAGATTTGTTTCAGAACCATAAAGCATATATATTCCGGCACTTGTACCAAGCATCAGCTTCTTTGATTCTGCAATCCATTTTATTTCATCAAGTGTATCTGAATCAAGTGTGAAGCTTAGTGCATTTGAATCAGTAATCAACTCTGTTGCAATACCATCTGTAACTACAGTTGGAGAGTCCTGCATCAGTATTTCAGTAGGTGAATACGTGTAGAAATCCGCAATCTTGGAGAGCCATACAGTTGATGGATTTTTTGTAGATGCCGCCAAAACCATCCTTTGCTGATATATCTGTGCAATCTGAGGCCAACCTTCTCCATCACTGAATACTCCAAGCCGAAACTCATGAGTACCATAATCATCTCTGGTATTTGACACTTCAGTCTGGAACTTGACCTTTATATAATTCCAGCTTGCATTTGCATCAGATATAAATCCCCATGCCCACCTGATACCACCTTTATTCTTATCTGGTCTTGCAAGTGGATTAATGCGTATCATCCTGCCCTCATCAGAGACAGTAAATTTTCCTGTTTCTGCACTTCCACCATTGAAGACATTAAGCTGTATTTCAGTTGTTGCATCCTTTTTATAAACATAACGCCATACTGTTATCTTGGCTTCAGACTTGGTTATTGGTACATCAGATGTTCCAGTTTTAAGTTCAAATTCAAATACATCTCCACTGTCTTCTGAAGATAAAGTAAATGAAGTTGCATCTGTTCCAATAACATAAAAATTCAGACCAGTTGACACCATATTTGTGTTAGTTTCGATTTCTGCCTGAGAGTTTGCAACATCAGTTGACGCATCCT
>CEUX01212676.1_pt1 | contig 15426 bp, 14 predicted proteins | sample 531361 | NCBI WGS metagenome assembly CEUX01 (sample SAMEA2622736, study PRJEB7988) | marine metagenome | isolation source: saline water (ENVO:00002010), including
ATGGATGTCGTTGCAGAGTCTGAAGCAATTTACTGGCAGAGCGTGCAGAAGTCTAAATCCCTTCCCCTTTACGAAACTCTGTGGATGTCGGTGTTCAAATCTGACCCATGTGGGGCAGGAAGCCCCGGCGGTGAGGGCTTCTCTGAGGGCAATACCTGCCAAAAGCGAGGTTCGGGCAATTCAGGCTCTCCAGAGGCCCGTAAAGGCGATAAAACGCCAGATTCGCCTACAGAGTCGCCTGACGAAAACGAGCCTCTAACGGCCTCTGAGGGCGAATACAGCGATTACGCTATGGTTTTTATCCAAAATCTCAACAATGAGGCCGTTTTAGAGGTCGAAAACCCCCATATTGTCAATCCGCAGGACGATCCCAACAACGACGGCATCACGGACGCTGCAAGGGTAGGGCTTCCGGCTGACATGGTGCCTCCTCCGCCAGATCAAATTCCCCGCATGCCGAACCTGACCGCAGACGAATCGGCGGCTGAGCGGTCATTTGCAGAGCATTTCGAGGCTGATCCCGAAGGAGCTACTGACGCTTACTTTGACATGGTGGTAAGTCGAGAGGTCGACCCTGACAAACCGTTGGCTCACAAGACTTTCAGCACTGACGACGCTAAAATGTTGAGCGGTGACTACGCAGCCAGCCCTGAAAATCGAGCAAAGTACAACATTCCTGTTCACCAAACCGCAAACGCAATTGCAAAAAAAGCGTTCCTCAAGCAGTTAGACGCAATGGCCAGCCTGCCTGAGTCTCAGCGAAATGTCTTAATTACTCAGGGCGGGGTTGCTGCCGGCAAGGGCTATGCAACCGGCAACGAGTTTAACGACGTAGCAGATGAATTTGGCGCGGTGTGGGACAGTGCAGGCGAGCAGAACGGAACTGAAATGCCGTGGATTCAAGGCGAGCTTGATAAGCGTGGCATTAAAGGAACGTATGTCTTTGTTCATGCTGACCCCTTAGAAAACTGGACCAATCCAAAGCGAGGGGCAATTGAGCGTGCAAAGAAGAAGGGCCGAATGGTAGACGCTAGGTTGTTTGCGGAGTCATACAACGTCGGCGCAATTAACTTTGAAAAGTTCATGAATCAGCACAAAGATCGTGCTGATTTTATAATTCTTGACAATCGAAGTGATGAAACCAAGTCGATTGACCAAATTCCCAAGGAAGACATTCCTGACATTAAGCAATTGTACAGGCAGGCTGTAAACGCCGTGCTTGACAGTGACGCACCCGAACACATTAAAAGAGGAGCTACAATTGGATCGCGAATCTTCACAACAAACTAGCCCGCTGGCGGATCGAGTTCGCAAGGCTGCAATAGCCTCGTTAAACAGCGCTAAAAAAGACTCAAGCCGTGTTGACGCAGCCATTGAGAAAATGGAAAGCTCAATTACGCCGTTGTACCAACCATCCGTTAATCCGCCACGTCTGGATGCAAACGGGATAATCGCTACAGACGAGGAGCAAAATGAAGGTTAGTCTTGCTGAGGCAGTAGACCTTATAGGCGAATTTCTTAAAGACATTGCCGAGGGCAGCTATGAAGCGCCCTTGTCTGAGTGTTCGGCAGAGTTGCGGCAGGGTTTTGTTGAGATTTTTGCTAATCAGCAGTCGTCAGTTGGCGAGCGATGGGAAGATCACAGTGATGTTACAATCGCCCTTCACGGGGCGCACCCGCTTCTTATTCTGAGCGGTACTCTTTACGACCAGCTTACCGGGGATTCGTCTGGGGGAGATGTGTCACAAAGAAGTGTTAGCGTGGGAACGGATTTGGAGTATGCTCCTTGGAACAACGACGGCACAGAGAACATCCCAGCGAGGGAGTTTATGTATATTCCCGAAAGCGCTCAGGAAGCCTGCGTTGAGCATGTCGCAGATCACATATTTAATTTAATGCCGGGCGATTAACCAATGTCAACATTCGCAATAGCCGACGACGCTGACGGCACTGGCTTTACAGTTACCACCACGTCGTTTACCGCAAACGCTACGCCAAAATACATGGCCTTTACTGGTGCATTGGGCAGTACGTGGACCTCATACGGCAGCAACATTACCGGAAATGGCACATCCGCGCTAGACCTTGGGGTTGGCTACTTCTTCGTGTATTTCGCTAATGCCTCGTCGGGGGCGGTAGAGTCGCCAATTTTCTATGTAAATTCATCGTCAAGCGGAACGTCGGTCCATTATTCATGCCTGACAGCGGTGCAGGCAAAAATTCGCTCACTTTCGCTGACTTCGATTGACAACAGTGATGTAATTATCCGAAAGTTAGACAGTGACCGAGGTGCCGATGATGGGACGTATGACTACCCCATGATCGTCATATCGTCTTTTGGTATTGAAACTTTGCCCAAGGGCGGGGGGACGAACAAAAGAGATGAGGTCATTTACCCTGTTGTCGTTACTATTTTAGCGGCGGACAATCAGGATTTAGTAACAAATCAAAACAAGTATTTATTGTGGCGGCAAAAAATTAGCCGAGCTTTTAGGAATCAAAACTTAGCCGACGTTGACGAAATTTACACGGTCACAATGCAGCCCGGACCAATTACGTCGCCACAAGCGTTTTGGGAGAGGAACCTTTATCACTCCTCTCTCATTATTAAATGTCACAGCAGAGAAGTGCGAGGTATGTAAATGGGTACTCCCCAAATGGGCCACCAGTCAAGATTGGCTTTTGACACCGGAGCGGCTGGTGCTGGTGACGGACATCATGTCATTGGCGATTTTAACTCGGACTCGAAAGAATTTGAGTACCTGTCGGAAAACGTAGTGTTAAGCCAAACTCGTTTTCACTCCGATGGCATTAGGGGTACTCGCTCTAGGCATGAAGCAAGGTGTCGAATTACCCAAGAAGCTGTGGGCGGCACTATTACAATGCACCCAACTCAAGTAGAGCTTGACACGCTTTTGCCGCTTATTTTAGGCGCCAACGAAGTATCTACCGATACGTTTAATGTGGCCGAGACTATTCCTTCATTTGGAATTTTAATCGACAGAGTGCAGAAACGGTTTTGCTACTCTAAGTGCGTGGTTTCTTCAGCAACGTTCTCTGCAAGCGCTGGAGGCCCGCTACAGCTATCAATGGAAATTGTAGGTCAAAAAGAAACTGTTTCTGGGACAGCGTTTCCTACGGTTGGAGCCTTGGCAACTGACGCGCCGTTTATCATGGCCGACACCGCAATTTCACTTGCTGCCGACGCTTCTGCTACTGAGCTGGCGAGCTTTTCCATTACCGTCAACAACATGGTCAACGCTGGGCGATTTATGAACTCGTTGACTCGCACAGCTACGCCGTCCGGCGGACGCGAAGTTACGGTTCAACTTGCCGTTCCATACACAGCAGACGAAGTTGACCTTTACAACACAGCGCTTTCGGCTTACGACAACTCGTATATCCTTATTGATCCGGGCGGGTCTAATCCCAATATTAAATTTACGTTTGGCGGAATTGAGTTTGGGGCGCAATCGCCTACCGTTTCGTCAAAAGGCGACGAATATTCACTCAACCTTTCCGGCGTAGCTTACAAGACGGCATCGGCAAACGAGCTGGTTGTTGTCAACGCCGCTACTTAAAATCAGCCATGAAATCGTCAAATGCCTTTTTGCCTTTAGGCGTAAGGCTGTAGACAGAGCCGGGTCCGTGGGGGTTCGGCTCTTTGTTTACATAACCAGACTCAATAGATCGCTTGAGAATCTGGTATGCGTTCGGCTGTCTTATATTCGGGTACTTCTCCCCAACCATGAACATAAGCTCGGCAGATTCGATTGGTGACTTTGACGATGTGTGATTGCTAATAACCCTCAGCATCATTGCTGTCTTGCGTGTTATCACGTTTGCTCCCTGCGCAAACGACCCTAAAACGCCGCCCGGCTAGTCGTTTGCAGCCTAGTTACTGGAACGTCTAAAGCCTTGAGCATGAACTCAAAGCCCGCAACGTCTTTTTTAGATACATAAATCAAAGATCGGCTTTCGCCGGGCTGCCAGCGATAGTCGATCCCTAGTAAACTTGTGACAACTGACTTGAACGTCTCTTTGGTCACAAAGTAACCTTGAGTCAAGTCGGAAGTCTGGCGCGGCGTTTTGGTGCATGTAATTTTCAAAATATACTCCTTTGCAAACGGTGTAGCTTCGGCAATAATACTGTGTTTTGCAAAACAATCAAGCGGTTATTTCTAGCGAGGTATAAAATGGGCAGCGTATTTATTTCACGGGGTGTAGTAGAAAAAGCGGTTATTAAGGCAACTAAGCGGTTTCCAGAGATTACGTTTAGTTACACTCCGGCGATGGTCGAGCAGAGGGCGGGCCTAATTGGGGACATGGGCAAGACGGACGATGTGGCTCGAAAAGAAAGGCTGTCTGCAAAGCTTTGTGCTGAACTGATTTCGGAGTGGTGCTTTGAGGAAGAGGTAACTGCGGGGAACTTGCTCCGAATGCACCCAGAAGTGTTTAACAAATTCTGTGATATTGTGTGCTTTGGCGGTGAAGACGAGTCGGACCCAAGGGATCGGGAACCAGAGCAGGAAGAAGCTGCGCTGGAGTCGGCGCTGGATGGCAATTACGCCGACAAGCTAATGGAGATTCGCGAGGGAAACTAATTGCGGGGTTGCAGCTTTTGCTGGAAAACCCCGGACTTGCAAAACGATCTTGCGGCGACTGCCAGAAGTACATCTACATTGAAGATGGGCCGCACAAAAACAAGCGCGCCACCAGAGGCGGCGTAGATATTTTGCGCAATCGAGGCTCTAAGCCCAACTGCAAAGCCTGCCCTAAAAAGTCTCCTGCTCAGGCGTGGAAATACTCTTTAAGCCTCAGAAGTCAGACAATTCTAAAGGACTACTGGAGAGGCAAAGCCACCAACGGCGCAAGTTTTGGTTTTGACGGTGTTCAATACCGCACTAGCCACCTTCTGTCGCTTTGTGAAAGAATAGTGTCTACCGAAAATCAAGCATCTCAAATGAAGATGTTCATGACGCTGTTGCAAAGGTCTTCTATTTCATGAGTACAAAGAAGCTAATTGTTGAGGTTGAAGTCCAGAATGCTCCTGATGTGCAGAAGCAAATGTCTGGAATTGAGGATTCTCTCAAGAAAATTGCCGAACAAAATGTTGCGCTTATGAAAACCAGCCGCGAGGCGGCATCGGTTGTAACGGAAGCCTACGAAAGACTTAACAAGCAGCAGGAGGATAGGCAGAAGGGTCATGCAAGAAGTCAGGCTCAAGCCAGCGAGGAAGTAAAGTCTAGTAAAAAGCGATCAAGCGCTTTGTCAGACGAGGAAAAAGCAGTAAAGCAGCTCAACAAAGCTAGGCGCGATCAGCACGTTGGAATGACTCAGGCGATTAGGGCTGGCACGGCTCTCGTCCACTCCGGCACTCAGCTTATTCGAATGTACGCTTTGATGACCGCAGCAAACGAAAAAGAAGCTGAAGCTATGCTAAGGCGGATTGCGTACTTTGAGTCTTGGGTTCAGGGGATTCAGGGGGTAGCTTCTGCCTATAGAAATTTAATCATGCTTAGAGAAGCGCTTAACAAAATACAAGCTTCCGGGGCATTGACTGACGGCCTTTCAATGATGTTGGGTGAAGGGGCTGTGGCTGGACAAGTCGGTCGCGGCACACGGATGGGAAGGATGGTTGGGCGGGGCTGGGGCATGTTAAAGAATTATGCCACGCCTTTGGCTGTAGGCGCAGCCGGTGCTTACGGAGTTTACAAGGCGTGGGATCATGCAGGATACTACGGAGGGGGAAGCGTTTTTGGAAATGTGGGTCTTGGGCGAGGCGGCTTGCCCACCGGAACCAGAGGCATAAAAGACGAGGGGATTCTTGCTGACCCGATGGCTATGGATTTTAGCTTTCAGAATCAAATTGACGCTATGTATGGGGTTGGCGAAACAGGGCGGCTAATGAGTGACCCCCGCTGGTCAGATCACGCGAAGCGGCGGGAGGTAATAGCTGAAGAACAAAGTAGGCGAAACGCGCTGCGGACGGCAATTGCTAAAGCTGAAAGCCGAGGGCAACAATATGGTGCTATGGGTATGCAAACCCAAGTCCTTGGAAACATAGCTGGGGCAGAATACGTGGGAGAGGAGCAAAGCGAAAGATTTTTTGGTTTGCGCAGGAAAGCCTTGAGGAAACAATTTGATTTAGGCGAAACAATGACGCAAAGCATGTTTGGGGGGGTAAGCACCGGCGGGCCACAGGCTGCGGAAAACATGAACAACATGCTTCAGAGTCAATTTGAAGTCGTAAACCAGCTTGCGGCGGAAACGGCCAGAGTAGAGCAAAAAAAATACCAAAATCAATTGGATAATTTGAGCAATGTTATAAATGCAGAAAAGGAGGCATACAACATTCAGCTTGAGCGGCTTGGAAAGCTAAGAGAGACGCATCAAGCGGAGATGAGTGGCGCACAAAGATTTCTGAGCATGGACCCCTTGCAGCGGCAGCAGGCTATGCAGGCGGGTCAGCGGGTTATGGCGGGAACAGCTACTGAAAGCGACTTGCAGCTAACGAGGGGGTTGTTTGCCACCGACGCTGGCAGGCAAAGGCAGCAAGAAGGCGAACTGCGAGCGGCTGGTGCGGCGGGGTACTTTGATAGCGTGTTTGTTGATCCGGGTTCATCGCTAGAAAAAGCTGTAAACAGGTTGAAAGAAATTGGCAGACTTGAGATGAACATTGACACAAGCGGAGAACAGATCGTAAAGCTTGAGGGGCAGTTTGCGGACTTGTCTAAAGACATCGGCGAAAAAGTGGCTAAGGCTGTTCAGGAAAAGTGGCAAGATACAATTGACAGCCTGCTTGCGCAAATTGAACAGATAAACATAAAGATAAATCAATAAAAAATGGCTGACCCAGTTGAGCCAGCCATTACAAAAGCCCGCCGAGAGCCACCCCGTTTGCGGACTATCATAAATTAAATGATTTGATAGCAATAGCAAGCGGCCTGTAGGGTTTTTTGGTATTTTTTTGATAGCCTCTTGCCGGTCGTTTCTCTCTTGCTATATTCTTTCCATAGCAGCGAGAGCGACCGTAAAGCGGGGGCCAGTGGGCTGCACAAGGTCGGCTACCACGGGGATGATGCCACAGCCAAGCCTAGACTGGTAGAACGGGCGGCATCGGGTTCAGCACTTGCTGTGTCTCAAGGAATCTACAGTGCGACAGGCTCCGGGGTTTGAGTTTGCGTCACGTCTCCTTTCTAGGGATGGGAGACGTGCGCACCCACCAAAGTTTGAAGTGCTTTTAGGCGCAATCTCTTCTTTACAAACGAATCGTTAAGTATTTGAATACCCAAATGGGTGCGAAAATCAAAGAACACGTCGAAAATAAAGATTTTTACCAGACTTTATACGGCGAAATGCGGCTTCACTTTACTGACGAGTGCTGGGCTTGCGGGGAATCGGATCAGCCGGGTTTTTGGTACGCTCCGTGGTTTTTGCATCGCGCTCACATTGTCAGCCAGCCTCGTCTAAAAGACAGAAGATGTGTTGTCCTGCTTTGCCCATTGTGCCATTCTATTGAACACGGAGCAAAGCACCTTGAGGCGCCGCGAAAGCCGTTGAGAACTGAGCATCTTTTATGGCTCAAGAAAAAACATGACCCAGAGTTTTACGATTTAACGCTTTTGCAAGAGTGTTCGGTAAGAATTTTGCCCAAGCCAAAGGAGTACGGAAGTTGTTTTTAAGATACGGGCGCCACAGTCACGAAACAGGCGAGTGTAACGTAAAGATTTCAACAAAAATGATGGAGTCAGACCAAAACACCTCGATTGGAAACGAGCATACATGGGTAATTGACGGAATGTTGCAGGCAGATGCAGGTGCGGCTGATCCGGTTGCCAACTTAACAACTAAAATTAATAAACTTAAAACATTTTACGGTCGAAACAACAGAAACATTGCCTTACATGCCGCCGACGGCACAAAAACAGCTCATTTTATAGATACAGACAAAACATTTGGTGGTGTTCGCGTTCAATCAATTGAATTTCCAGAGGGGGGGGGTTCAGAATACGTTGCGACCAGAAGCTATCGAATTATTGTGAAGGCTATGGTCCCAGACCAAGGGGCCGTCGGGGGCGGCGTAACTGAGTCGAAATCGCTTGAAGCGGTTGAAACGATTTCGCAAGTCGGGACTGGTGGTGCAAGGTTTGTGGCGAGAGAACTGCGAGAAGGGCCAATAGTGTGGCAGCAGGTATCTGATTCGACCGTGATAAAACGCATTCAGTCTGGGTCAGTGGTTAGCGTTGGCGGCCCAATTTATCCCCCGCCTTTAGGCTTGGGGTCGGAAAATTTTTGGCAAAGGCAGTTGTCGGAAACCTATAACAGCGCAACTTTAAAATGGACAACAAACTACACATACACATTTGAAGATTAAGGGTTATTGTAATGGCCACTAGAACTTGGACCGGGAACGCACTTGCAGTCGCGCAAGTGACAAAGTGGGTTATCGACGGAACTTGGGCTTCCGGCGATAAGTTCACGATGGAAATAAACAGTAAGTCGGTAACGGTTGAGGCTACGAGTGCAACCATATCTACTGTAACAGGAGAGATTGCAGATGAGTTAAACTTGTCGACAATTAATGAGTTTGCAGGGATTGAATGGTCAAGCACGTCAACGCAGGTGGTGGCAACTCACAACACGACCGGCATACCTTTTACAGCCCAAGCTCGTGCTTATGAAAACGACGGAACTACGCCGGGCGTAAACCATACTGTTGACGGGGCTAACACTTTTCAGGCTGGGACAACGACGACCGCTGCAACTGGCCCGAATTTTGCTGATAACGCTGACAATTGGAGCGGAACAACACTTCCGGTAGACAACGACACAATTGTTTTCGAAAACAGCAGCGTAAACTGCATGTTTGGGCTGGATAATTCTGCGGTAACTCCCGCCGAAATACATTTTAAATCTTCTTTTACCGGCCAAGTGGGTTTGCCTGCTTACGATACTGCTGGCGACTACCAATATAGAGATCGTTATTTGCAATACGGAAATTCTGGTGATGGCGTAAACATAAAGGTTTTTGTCGGTCATGGCGAGGGGAACGGCTCCCCTCGCATTAACTTAGATGTTGGCAGCAGTCAGGCTACTGTTACGGTTGTGAACACAGCGGAGCCAGCCGCAGGAGAGCAGAGTTTTAATTTTAAGGGGACGCACAGTTCGAACGTAATAACAGTGAACAAGGGTAGAGTTGGCATCGCACCTTGGGACGGGGAAGCATCGACAGTAGCGACTTTAAAAATTGGTTACAGCGGAAATCAAGCGTATGACTCAACAGTTTTTGCTGGCGATGCCGTTACCTTGGGCGCTGTTGATATGTCGGGAGGAAGGATGATAAGCCAGTCGGCGATCACTACCCTTACAATGACTTCTGGCGAAACCCAGCATCTTGACGGCGCAATGACCACAGCCGTCGTTTTAGGCGGAACGCTGTCATATCAAAGCGATCAAACGCTTACTAATTTAACAATCGGTTCTTCTGGAACTTTTAGCGCACGGGAGGATTTGCGAGCCAGAACAATAACCAACATTTATATGTATGCTGGGGCAAGCTTTTTTGATCCTTTTGGAACTGTTACCGCATCAAATGGATACGATCTTATTCAATCGTCTATACCAGAAGTTACGCTTGACACGGCCAAAAACAAGACTTGGACTCCAAGTTCAATTTAGGGTGTTTTCATGGCGGGCAGAGTTCATTATCCGGGGTTCGAGGAATTTATTGAATCCTACTCTCATTCCTACGGGGTTGGCGTTGCTCCGTCTACGGCTACTGTCGTAACTGTTCCCCAGCCTTTGACAAAAATGCCATTGTTTGGCCCTCTGTCAATTGATGGAGGAGAGGTGTTGTTCGAAAACGCATTGCTTGACAAGGCGCATGTCGTATCTACTTCATCAGGACAAAGGCTCAAGCTGACATTTAAAGATTGGCGGTGGTTGCTTGATTATGTTTACATAACAGGCGAAGTAAACAGAAGGCGGGCCGACGGTGAGTTTGATGTTATTGATCCTAACTCAAACAACTTCTTTCTGAACAACAAGCTTAGTGCGCAAGAAATTGCTCAAAAAGTAGCCGATGATATTCAAATTACATTAGGTGCGCAAGCACCCGCTATTGATACAGCAAACTTTCCTAAAGATCAGTACCCGTACTTTAATTGGAACAACGTTACGGCTGGTAGGGTTTTATCTGAACTAGCAAAAAAGTGTTCTTTATTGCCTTGCCCCGATCTTGGCAACCCGATGCGAATGCGTTTTGAAGAAAACAATGTCGGCGCATGGCCAGCCATTGGAGGCGTAGTTAGCGTTGACACGGGTTATAATCCGCCAGAGCTTCCGAAGGTTATAAAAATAGTATCGGCTCCTATTAACTATGTAAAAAGTCTGGAGCTACACGCCGCCGCAACGGATGTTATTAAAAACTGGGACTCTTACAAGCCGATATACCCGCCGGAACTGAAAGATTATTTTATACATGCTTATCTTGGGCCGTATCATAATCGCAATGGCAGGTTTCCTCAGCATCTCGGCGCGCAAGAGATTCCCGCAGCGGAACTTGCAGCGGAGTATTTTGAAATTTACCAGCTAGGCTCGCCGTATGTAAAATATGCAACAGCGCCTGCTACTCCGCCGCTTGAATTGTTTGAAAAAACAACGCTATTTAATCAAGCTGGCGATAAAATAACTCACCTGCGTCAAATAGCCCTGCACCAATATCTACCACGTCCTAATAAAACTACGGGAGAAAAAGTTCCGGGGTTTGTCTGGGGCCGTTTTGATAAGGCGAGGGCAAACAAGCCCGGAAACAACACCACCCGCGCTACTATACAAGTCCACTTAGACCCTATAAACATGCTACTACCCAATCAGTATGATGATTATAGAGGTCAGAGACTTTCGGTTCGGGGGTGTACCGATTTGAAAATTGACCCAAAAACCAGAGCCGTTCGGTTTACCCACCAAATATTTCAATGGGAGGGGGATAAAGCCGATGATGATTTTATAGACGAGGGCGACATCAAAGAGCCTGCCGAGCTGTATTTAAAAACAGGATTCAATCTTCGCACCAGCAATAACGGGGATTTTGATCGAAGAACAACTGACATTCCTGCCAACCCGCAAGGTGTTGGGGAGCTTGTTGTGTATAGAGACGATTTACAGCCGTTTCGCGATTTAGATTTTGATGAGGACAATTTTGATTCAATTGAAGATGAAGCAAAGAAAATTGGGTGGGATATTTTTAGAGAAATGCAATCGGCAGCCGTTGGGCAGCAGTCCAGTCATGTAGGAATATGGGGAGCCCCAAGCGGCGTAGTTCTTAACGGCGCTCTCAAGTCGGTTGGACACACTATTAATAAAAGCGGATCGACTACGACTTTAAACATAAAGTTCGACACGGCTTTTGATTGGGCGGTTGATAACGAAGCAAACGAAATGCGGTGGTGGGCAAAGAAAGCACACAAGCGCGACTTGCAGGAAATTATGCTTTTTAATTCATCGGATATGCTTCGAGACAACGAAGCCGAGCCGTTTAAATTTCCAAAAAGATAGGGGAGGTCTTTGTGAGCTACATATCACCGAAAATACATGAAAACACGCACACGCTTGTAATGAAGTATCGGGGCAACAGAACAATTCCGCCCTACGGGGTCATGTGCATTAAAGAAAACGAGTTAAGAAGGTTTTCTTGGAAAGAAGTAGGAGGTGGCCCATACGAAGAGTTTGGTTTTTTAAACGAAGCCATGCTTCCTATAGTAGTCAACACAGAAGCGCCGCTAACTAACGAACAAATGGGCGTGGTGCAACAGACTTCAGGAGCTTTTCTAGTCAGAGTGAAAGATCGCCAAGCATATCCCCACGATATTCCCCGTTCAGGGGCGCGGTGCCATTTTGTTGACGACTCATTTGAGATGGAATTTGGTTATGGTGGCGATTATGTAGTTGTAAAAAACTTAGGAGTACGAAAAAGTGCTGGAGAGGATGGTGTTAGCCTTTGCTTGGTTCAGTTGGGCCGCGAAACTAGGCAGCATATTTTGGTTAGTGTTAATCAAGCAATACCTCCCCGTGAAGGAAACTCACTAGCCTATGGATCGGGAAAGGTTGTGGACATTGTTGACGCAACGACTCCGGGTTGGGGAGGTAGGGACGAGCTTGTTGTGACAGATGAAATTGCTTGGGTTTACAACTGGACTAAGGGGGAAGTTGGAGGTGATTCCGACGCATACGTAATGGCTGTTAGAATGCTGGGGAGGTGGGTGGCTATTGCTGAAGACTGCTACAACACGACCGAAGGTCCGATGCCTATTTTTGGCGGATTTTTAAACAAGCCACCGTCGTTAATTACCAGTTCTTTAAGGCAGCGAGTTGTGCCAGCGATCAAAGAGGCGGAAAATGCAAGGCTTGCCGAAAAAAACTCTACGACTTTAACGAACTTCGATATTGCTTCGTCAACGAACAGTTTTTTTGCTGAGTCATCCGTGTCGCTAACTCCGACAGTGGGTCGTTTGTTTACATGGACTCCCGCAATTATCACACACCCAGTAAGAGGGAGGCAGGGTCCGTTTGAGTTTAGTTTGTCTAGGCGATTGCCTGATGGACTGTCACTTGACAGGACGAGCGGAACGATCAAGGGAACTTTGGTTCGCGAATATACAGATTACAAGTGTTCATTGTCGGCAACAGATCAGCAAAACTACACCGACACCATTCAAATGACAATAAGCACAAAAGTTGAAGGGGTGCGGGTTTCGCCGCCAACAAACCTGTCCTTAACTGTCGGGTCCGCCGCAACGAAGACTTGGACGGCAACAGGTGGTGTTCAGCCGTATACCTTTAGCATAGACAATGTTCCGGCGGGAATGTCGTTTAATACAAAGACAGGCGTGCTTTCGGGTACGCCCAGTGGGGCGGGGACCACGAGCTGCACCGTAACGGTGCAAAGCTCCGTTCAAACCGCAGCATATCAAGTAGATGTTTCGTCAGCCGCAGTAAATCTTGTAGCTTTAGCGTAGGGCGGTCTGATGAAACTTTCTCCCGGTTGTGCTTGTTGCAGCCCTTGCACTCAGACAACTCCTTTTGGATCGCAGTGTTATCAAAGCTTTGGAAAGACCTCGTTTGCCACTGACCTAACTGACTGGGTGGAAAGCTGGTATAAAACACGCAGTGAAATTTGGAATAGATGGAATTTTCAAGTTGGCTGGCACCCTTGGTTAGACCACGACCAACCGCCGCCTGATTACGGAAGGGTTCCGCCAAGTAATTACCAGACTTTTGGGGCGATTCATGTAGATGGCGCGACAGGGAGGCTGTACCGCAATTCGTCCAGCTTTGAAGATGCAGACGAAAATTCACCTCGTTTTGGACAGCAGTTGTGGTATACACTCGACGAATACGCAAATCGCTATTGGAGTGCGCCGCAGACTTGGCCGTACGAAACACGTTGGTGGGTGCCGAATAACCAAAGCTACGAAATAAATTTACACCAAGCCTGTGAGGACGACGTTGCGGTTGGCTTAAAAGTTTTTAGTGCGTGTGAAGAAACCGGATTTGCCAAGACATCGGACTGCGAGCTTGCTAATTTGATTCTATACAAACCGATAGATAACTGGGACTACAGGGAGTGGGGTTTTGGGGTAGATATACAGCACAGCAACATAAACGATGGCTCAAGCTATAAATTGCGTTGGAAGTATTTTATTAAAAACATTGACGGGAAAAGCGTATTCTATGGCAACAAAAATCCAGATGCAGGGTCGTCGGTGGAAATCGAAGGTGAATATGATGCTTCGGGTGCAGGAGAAGTGGAATTGCGGTGGGAGGTAAGCGCTACTAAATATCGAAAGTTTGGAAGTGGGGGTTTTCCGTACGGTGTTCAATATTGCTGGGATATTCGTGACATACAGTTGATAATTAAATTTGGCGGCAACATAGTTCACGAGTCAGACGTTTATGAAAAACATTTTCACGAATACGATTACAGGGTCTTAACGAGGCAATACGGCGTTGGCTTAAACCCAATGGGCGTTCAATACTCTGTTTGGCAAATTCAAGATTTCTGGTTTGTAGAAGATCCGCCCGTATTTTCTCATTGGGGAGACGACGATAAGCTGGAGTCCCCGTTCCTGCGAACTAAATGGTATGAAGAAGAGGAGGACCCGGAAATGCTGCCTCCAGAAGATTGGGAGTATACGGTTCAGTGGTCGCAGCCGTCTTGGTATTTTGAATATCCGGAAGTTTATACAGAAATATTGTAATGAGCAGGCTTGCGCGAATAAGGCGCCTCAAAACGTGTGTTTACCGTGGGAAAAGCCTCGACAAGTTTGTTAAAATATTGTCCGGGGGCTGCAAAAATGGGCCTAGTGACGAAAAGCTATTTTTTTGCGAAAATCCACAGGACCAAAGGCAGGTTACTTTTCGGCACACAGGAACGCCGGTAAAGTCTTGCATGTCTTGTGAAATAGGAAAATTTGAACAATAAGGAAATACGATGGCTAATGAAATTTATTACACGCTTGGAATGCAGGTTTCAAATTCAGGCTTGCTTCTTGATATTAACGACCTTGCAAGAACCTGCGACCAAGCGGGGAGCATCGTTGCCAGAGACGTAAAAGCGGTGCCGACGACTGCTGCCGGAACAGCGCTTGACCTTGCGTCAATTTCTACTCAAGGCTTTGCACATTTTGTTAATTTAGACGCGACTAATTACATTGAAATTGGCGTACAGGTTAGCAGCACCTTTTACCCATTCGTCAAGCTAAAAGCGGGTGAAGCTTGCCTGCTTCCGCTTGGAACGAGCGCTCCTTATGCGCGGGCAAACACTGCGACTGTCAACTTAGATTTTGTTGTTTGCGAAAGATAGCGATTGTGTTACGTTTGCGGCACAGTCTTATCGGGAGCCACAAACAGCATGGACACACTGACGATCATAACCTCAGCCATTACCGCTATTTGCGGCGCAGGCGGGGTTGGCGCTTATTTTAAATACGCAAACAACAAAATCGCCACGATAGCCGAACAGCAAGCTCGGTTTACCGCCCAGTTAATCAGGGAAACGGGGACTTTGCGCGAAGCCATTTCAGCCAGAGACACCCATATCATAAAATTGCAAGCCGAGGTCAGGACATTAAACGACAAGGTGTCCCGCCTGTCTGAACATTTAGACGACTACGAATCTAGGGTAACTGAGTTTGATGCAAAAGACTTGCTTGAGCAAGTTTTTAATTCGCTGGATTTTCCCGCTTGGATTCACTCGGTTGCTGAAAATCGCTGGCATGTAAACGACGCTTACGCCGAAACATTCTCTTGTTTCAGGCAAGATTTCTGGACCCCAGTAAACGTGCTTGCAAACCTGCCCAGTGGGGTTGCATCAAAATACATATCGAATAATATTAAAGCAATAGAACAAAACGCTGGATTGGT
>CEUX01032466.1_pt1 | contig 15383 bp, 10 predicted proteins | sample 531361 | NCBI WGS metagenome assembly CEUX01 (sample SAMEA2622736, study PRJEB7988) | marine metagenome | isolation source: saline water (ENVO:00002010), including
GCTTCTACCCATTCGCTACTAAATAAGAAACAATGAGCGCCACCGCTTTTAGAACGGCATACTACCAGTGGTAGTTTTAATTTTCTAATCCGTTCAACTAATATCTTATGGTCAAGAGGATAAGTATCAATATCAATACAACCCCATTTGCACTGGTTATTTGCATTGATTGGTATGATACCTAAAGAATCGCCTTTACCTGATAGATGACCTTCCCAGTGGCTCTTGGTCCGTGGCTCCCTTACGAGAGCCGCTCTTCCGGACTTTTTGCCATTGGATTGAGTTTTATCTATCTTATAGGTTCCAAAGGCGTCCTCTAAACCATCAAAGATATTGCTAAACAACTGCCACATTAGAACGGAATTTTTTCCTGAACAGGTGTGGCTGTCTTTTCAGCAGTATTTGCAGGTGTCTGCGGAGGTGCCGGTTCAGCAGGCGTACTTGCTTTATCTTGCTCGTATTTAACTGTAACCGTGCTTGATTCTACAGACATAGCAAACGCTTTTGCTTCGTTATATAAATTTATATCAGACAATTCCTGATCTAATTTCATATCCCATACAAAATAATCGCCTTTTCTTCCGCTCTCCATGTGTGTGCCAAGATTATAAGTATAAAGAAATCTTGGTGGAATAAACATAGAACCGTCAGCTTTCTGCTTTCTTCTCGTGGAAATTATACTATTCCACTTACGACTTGCTTTTAAAGAAGTGCTTTTCATAGCAATCATCACGGCGTCAGTAACACCAATAAAAGTACCCTTATCGTCTGTTTTAACAATCAAACAATAATGTTGATGAGTATCTTCTATGTAATGACCCGATCCGTCAGTCAGATATTCTTTATTATCTTCCTTACTTCTCTGTGTCTCAGGACATTCTTCTTTAGTAGCGTAGATTGCGATAGGAGCGCTTTGCTCATCGCCAAGTGGAGACCATTGGATAAAGCGTCTTTGGAATACACAAGGTACAACCTTAACCCCTTTTTCTCTATCATATATCTCACCTGTCACTGTATTATACATATCGCCTGATACAGCTCCACGATTTGCTTCAAGTATCTGTTTTGAAAGATTAGTTTTCAAGAACGGAATACTTAAAGTATCCTGATCTACTTCTTTATTACCTAATCCGGAATCTGCTTCCAAAATAGATTGGTCTAATGCGACTACTTGAGACGCTTCTTTTTTTACAACTTCAGCCATGTTTATTTCCCTTTCACAATTTTAGCTCTTTTACCAGTCCACGCTCCAAATTCCGGAGGTATTTCCTGTCCGGCTTCGGTACGTTCTCTGATCCATGATTTGAGTGTCATAGAATGTACGATTTCTTTTTTATCGACCTGTAATCCTTTAGTCAGTGCCGATTCGTAAAAATCGTTAGCAATATTATCCTCTCCCATGCCAAACTCAGCGGATATTGAGTTTTTAATTAAATCTCCAAATCCGTTATTTCTCAGCCAATCATGGGCAACAGGTCTATCTGCTATTTTAATAGTACCGCCGTAAGTTGGCACTACTTCTACTTTTGACCCATCAGATAAAGTAAAACTTTCCATATTAATTTCTTCCATTAATAAGGGCATATCCTCATCGGTCAGCGCAAGTAATTCTTTCTTCGCTTGCTTCAGCTTCTCTTCGTGGATAGCTACTTCTTTTTCTTTATCTGAAATTTTTTGTGCAATAACAGCTACGCTTTTCAGCTTATCTGTTGATACACCGCTAATACCGTCAAGGCTTATAGCGTCGTCTTCGACTTGTCTTAATAAATCACTCATACTTACTCCTTCGTTTTTCGTGTTTAAAGACTTTATTATTGTCTTGCATATAAGAATATATGCGTTATATACTATATGTCAAGTAAAGGATAAAAAAAATGTATATATTTAAAACAAAACCTTTTCAGCACCAGCTGGACATATTTAAAGAAAGTTGGGATAAGCCTTACTACGCCTTATTTATGGAGATGGGGTTAGGTAAATCTAAAGTTATTATTGATACGATAGGAAAGTTAAAATCAGAAGGAAAATTAGATTCGGTTATGATTGTAGCGCCAAAAGGCGTGTATGATAACTGGGTTAAACAGGAAATACCGAATCATTTAGACGATGGTATAGAAAGATTCGTGGTTCGTTGGGAACCAAGCAAGACTAAGGCTTTTCAGGACAATATGCAAAAGCTAGTGTTTGAAATAGTCGCGGGTATAAAGTTTTTTATAATTAATGTAGAAGCGTTTAGCACAGACCGTGGGATGAAGGCGGCTTATTATTTTTTAAAGAAAAATCCTGATAACATGATGGTTATAGATGAAAGCACTACTATAAAGAACAGGAAGGCTACTCGAACTAAAAACCTTGTTAAGCTTGGAGAATACGCCAAATATAAAAGAATACTTACAGGATCTCCTGTTACTAAATCTCCTATGGATTTATTTTCACAATGTCAATTTTTAGATAAAATGTCTTTAGGTCAGGAAAGTTATTTTGCATTTCAAAATAGATATGCCGTTATTCAGCGTAAAACTTTTGGCAGTCGTAGTTTTAACGAGATAGTTGGGTATAAAAGGTTAGATGAATTAAATGGTATATTAACAAAGTTTTCAGCTAGAACTTTAAAGAAAGATTGTTTGGATTTACCGGATAAGGTTTACATCAAAAGAAACGTACCTTTGAGCAAGAGACAAAGTGAACTTTATGAGCAAATGCGGCGATTCGCACTAGCACAGCTTGCTAAAGGGGAGTTAGCTACAACGGCTAGTGTTTTAACCCAGTTAATGCGATTGCAACAGATTTGTTGCGGTTATTTAGAAAGCGACGAGGGACGCGTACAAGCTATTGAAAGTAACAGAATTAACGAGTTAATGAATGTTATAGAAGAGACTTCGGGCAAAGTTATTATATGGTGTAATTATGTTTATGGCATAAAAGAGATATATAATAAATTGAAAGAAACTTACGGTCCTAATTCAGTCCAAACCTATTATGGTGCTACAAAACAGGAAGATCGTCAAGATATTGTGCAACAATTTGAAGATCCTGAAAGTGAATTAAGGTTTTTTATAGGACAACCCAAAACAGGAGGGTATGGGATTACGTTGAACGCGGCTTCTACTGTTGTATATTATAGTAATAGTTATGATTTAGAAAGCCGATTACAATCAGAAGATAGAGCGCATAGAATAGGGCAAAAAAAATCAGTGACTTATGTAGACCTTATATCGCCGGGCACTATAGATGAAAAGATAGTAGAAGCGTTAAGAAACAAAATTAACCTTGCAGATCAGGTACTTAACGAAAACACACAACACTGGTTAAGTTGACATAGCCGCCATACGTTTTACTAAACGTTCCGCTCTTGTCGGTACGTCTACATTGTGCCATTTTGAGTCAGCCATTTGCACGGCGGCTTCTTCCCAATTCTGTTCAGCCACAGCTGCGTTAAGCTTTAAAAATTTAGATAAGCGAGGCCTTCCCATATTAAACATCATGTTTGCTAATATTTTCTGAACTTCGTTTGGTAGATCTTCAAAGTTGTCATATAAAATTTTACATTCTGCGATTGTAGTTTGTACGTCCTGATTAAAACATTCAGCCACTCTTTCTTCAGATACAGGGGCGCCTAATGGTAAGCTAAACTCAGGGTCAGACTGGGTTACAAGGTGGCCAATACCAAAAGTTGGGTAACCTTTGTGATCGTGGTAAATTTTATATTCTACGCCTTCATCGTATTCTAGCTCTTGTCTTAATTCATCTATGTTCATATTAGTCTCCATTTACTTTTTTTTATTTTTAGGTGTAGGAAAACTTTTTGGATATATTTGTTTAATTGCTTTATTTAAATAAGCCGATCTGTCTTTTTCACTTAAATTACTTAACATAACATTAAACAATCGTTTTTTTTGAGTATCTGTCATAGTTTCAGTTTTAGGCATAGATTTGGGTAATTTTTTTATCATAGTTTAAATTCCTAACTGTTGAACAATAAAACCGCCTTTACCGTCTGGAACAACTTTTGTATTAGTACCAAAACCTTTTCGTATATTTTTTAAGTCAAACATTTGCTGACCGCCATATGTAAAAGGGTTTACGTTAAGTTCCGATGGTGCTAACCCTCTAAGTTCATATAAAAATTCTGGAGCACTAAAGGCGTCTAATTCTGAATTGTATAATGGTAAATTTCGTTGTATTTGGTCATCTGGAGATACGTTTAATAATTCCGTTATGCCATAACCCCTATCTATTTGAGGTCTTGGCATTAATTGTTCTTCTTCATAAGATCGAGTAGGTTGATTAGTTGTTGTTCTTGCTCCGAAATTTTGTGCAAATGGAAACATATTCTTTAAGTAAGTTCCATCAAATAATTTAGAAAAATTTAAATCAAATCCTTTTTGTTGTGCTGGTTTTACAATTTCTTGTTCTTTAGCTATTTCTTTTGGTAAATAATCACCGGGCAAAAAAGAACCTAACCCATACGGCAGAGCCGCTTTAAAAACTCGTACAGCAGGGATAGAAACATCAACAGCTTCGCCACGAACTGTAGGTTGTCCTGCGTAAAAATCTTTTTTTGTATATTCTTCAGGGTACAAATATTGTGCTCGTCTAAGTTCGTTTAGTTCGTCTACTCCTTCTTGACCGCCTAAAATGTTTCTGTAGTCTACATTAAATCCAAAAGTATTTCCTAATTTAGAGAAAATAGATTCTGGATAAGGATTGTATTTTGTAGCACCTCTTGCATCGTCAATAAGTTGTTTTTGTAAACTTCTACTTGCTGCGTTTGGTAAATCTTTAGGACCAAACCCGGCTAACCCCGCTGGAATACTATATATATCGCCTATAGCTTCATCGGGGTCTTCATATCTATTAGCTGCTTTTGTTTCTTCTGATACATCTGTGCCAAATTGACTTACAGGACCAAAAGCATCTTCATAATCAAAATCTTCATATTCATCTCCTACACCACCTCCTAGTTGTAACCCTACGATACCGCCGTCAGCAAATCTTGTTTTAGCGGTAAAACCAAAACCTTTTTGACTTACTGATGGGACAATATCAAAAGGCCCTATTTTAAAGCTTTCTATTAGTTTATTTACAAAAGGATTATTTCTTACAGCTGTAATTCCAGATTCAAAAACGGATGACGGACTATACGAAATAGAAGAAGGCAAATTAGGAACATTTGTTTCACTATCTTCACTATATCCAGCACCTAATCCTGACATAATTGATTGTTGAGCCGGGACATCTGTTTCAAGTCCCATATCGTATGCAGCTCCGCCGTATTGCATAAACTGCGTTGGTTGTTGAGCTTTAATTAATCCTGATGTTATATCGCCCGGAAAAAGATTAGCAAGTTGCGTTCTTTGGTTAATATTCGGCGCGGCAGGTGGGGGTGAGCCCACGTTAGCCGCGATGCGGTTGTTCACACCGCTATCTGGTCTTGCCGTAATCTGGGTGGTGGGAGACCCCGCTACATTAGGCTGGACCGAACTCTGTTCGTCATATTGAAATTCTGGACCTGTTATCTCTTCATCTACTTCTCTTATAATAGCAGGTGTTACTCGTTTTATTGGTTTAAACCCACTTGCTAACAACCAATTACCTAAACTGTCAGACAATGTTTTAGCTTCTTGTTTTGTTCTTACTTTTTTTAACATTTGAGCTAATCTTACAGGATCTTGCATTAACTCTCCCATAACATCCATTTTCATGCTTTGCGGAACATTTTTAAAAATTCTTTGCATTATCTCAACACCTGCCTGAGATTCAATTAGTCCTGTTCCCATACCTCTGCTACCCGGTAATGGCATTTTACTTGCAACAAATTGACCTATAGAAGCACCTGAAATTTTTAAATAAAAACCTAAAATAGGGTTTAAATTATCTATTAAATCATCTGCTCCAAATTTACCCGCTGCTTCCATTGCTTCGTATTTAACTAATTCAGTAACAAATCTTTTAACATTATCCATTTGTTTTTGTGTTGCAATACCATTTTGGATCATTATATCGGATAAATTAGTCCGTTTTAAAGCTGTCGGCATTTCAGAAAACAATGAATCAAACATACTTCTTGCACTAAAAGCTTGACTTGTTCCTCCTGCTTTTGTCATAACGTATTCTAACATAGAGGTGTATAGACCATTTAAAGCTGCTTCTGGGTTTTTTGAAGCTTTAGCTATTCGCGATAAGTTTCTTATATCTCTTGTAGGATTTTTACCAGCTATTGCCATACCTGCAATATAAGTTGGACTTTCTATGGCATTTTTTCCTGATATATTTTTAAAATATAATTGATCATCTAATTTTTTTTGCAAATTTTTATTTTTAAAAAAAGTATCCGATAAAAGTGTTTTGGCAGTATCTAAATTTTCTAAATCTGATTTTAAACCTTGAAAAGCTTGACTATCTAATAAGTCTTTATTTTCTGTCATCCATCTTTGTAAAGCTTTTTGATTAAATTCCCCTGTATCAGGGTCGATTGCTGCGGCTCTAACGTTTCTTAAAATCATATTTAAAGTCCCGCTTATGGTGGTAGGTAAGAGCTCTGAACCCTTTAAACTATTTTTTTGTGCAAAATTACCTATTTCAAATATTTGTTTAACTCTTAAATTAGTTGCATCTGCACCACCGGAAAAAAGTTTATCAAGTAAAGTTTCAGGGTTGTTTTTGTAAGCACCTAAATTTGTTTTTTGCACTATATCTCCAGCAAAAGTTTGAGTATAAACCTTGTTTAAAGCCGCAGAAAAAGCCCTTGCTGCATCATAATTGGGATTAGCTCCTTCCGGAACAGAATTTAAATCATCTAAAATTGCTTTTGCAAATTGAGTAGCAAATCCGCCGGCTGTCTTATTACCGTTAGGGCCTGCTTGACCTCTTGCAATACTTAAAGCTAAACCTCTCATTTTAACAAGTTCGTGTGTAGTTACGGTACCAACTTCATCAACAGCGCCTGCTGCGGCCGGGCTAGGCTCAACACCTACTTTTTTAGCTATTTGTTCGAAATATTTTTTGGATTGATTGTAAATTGACAGACTGCTTGCGTGCATCTTTCTTAAATCTTTGTTTCTTTCTCCTGACCCCTTACCGGTTTGAAGATATAATTTAGGTTGAGCAGAACCTACTTCAAAATAGTTTCTCATTATATCCATTTGGTTTTTTGTAAACTTGGTGCCGTCTTTTAAGTCGGCCATTGTAATTGGATCTATGTTGTTATCTTTTAAAGCTCTATTTATAGCAGTTAAAACTTTGTCATTTGGGAGTATTTCTCCGTCTGGAGTTTTTGTTCCTTTAAATCTTATTATTTTATCTATTGCATTATCAACTTTTGTAAAATCTTGTGCTTTAGTTTTTGCTAATTCATCTATAAGTTTAGGATCAACAACAGGTTCTAGCCCTAATTCTTTAGCTTTTCTATTTACATATCTTATTAAAGGACCAATGGTTTTGCCATGATGTTCTATAAGTTCTTCAGGATCGTTTTTAAACTCATCTCTAAAAACTTTTATAAAATTAGGTTCGTTTAATTTCTTTCTTTTTGGTCCACCGCTAAAAAACTCTTTTATTTCTACCGTTTTTACTTTGTTCCACAAGTCTCTTTCCATTTTACGAGAAAGGGACAGCTGTTCTACAACCATCGTAAAAAGCTTTTTACCTAATTCTGCGTTAGTTGCTACATCATCTCCTTTTACTTTTGAGAAAGATTCTAATAGTTGTTGGGTGGCGTTGTTTAATCTTGTTCCTATAGCTGTTTCAAAAATAGATTGAGACATCCTCATTGCTTCTTTAATAGCGACCGGATCACCTGTTCTAATTAAAGCTGCTATCATATTTCTTAAAGCAGTACCTTGTTGAGAAATAGCAGATTTTTGTTGCTTACCTAAACCTCTGCTCGTTTGAGCTAAAGCCGCTTCTATAGACATTAAAACAGGGCTGTTAGCTTTTAAGCCTGCGGTTAAAGCAGCACCTGTTTGAAATTCATCTATTTCACTTAACTTTTTAATTAAAGCGTTAAACTTTGTTTGATCTATATCACCGGCTAATTCAATTTCCCCATGCTCTTCTAAATGTTTTATAATTTTTTCAGCACCTTTAATTTGTTGCCTTTGTTTTAAAATATTTAAGCCTTCTTTAAAACCAGTGTCTTTTATTTTTTTATAACTATTTTTTAAAGCTTGAAGTATCGCCCCAAATCTGTCTATAAAAATTGTTCCTAAAACACCCGGCACAAAAGAGCCTGTTAACTCCATGCCTATTCTTGGAAGAGCTTCACCGGGCCAAGCTTGTTCCGATTCTCCTCCTAGTGTAGTTTGAGAACCCAGAACTACTGTTTCTACTCCAAGCGTAGCTTTTGGGTTTGCTTTCGCAAACTTACCTGACGCTGTTAACATTTTTTCAATGCCCGCTATAATACGAGCTGTTCTTGGCGCTTTTCCTGTTGTTAATTGTTTAGCCACCCCTGATTGAAATGTAGAAAAAGGTTGATTAACAACGTAACCTTTTTTTATCATTTCTGCTACATTGTCTAAATATTTAGCTGCTCCAAAATCAACGTTTTTAGAAATTAAAAAAGGTAAAGGCAACCAAGATAAAGCGCCAACTGCTGTTTTTCCTTGTGCATAAGCTTTCCTTGTTCCCGGTAATATTGTTTTTTCGTCACCAAATAATTGAGAGGTTAAAAACTCTCCCCCTTTCCAAGCCCCAAATGCACCGAGTATGCTTGTTACAGTAGGAATACCGAATTTAATTGCAACCCCCGGCAACCCCCCGGGGGTTGGGATTTTCGATGTTATCTGTGTGCCAATTTTAGCCCCACTAACAAGACCGGTTAAAGAAAATACTTGCGGAAGAAAATCTCTTTTTGCACCTTCAGCCATAGTGCCAAATTCAAGTTTTTCGCCTTTACTTGTACGGGTTAAAAATTCAATAATTTTATCATTAGTTCCTAATTTATTTATACGCTGATCGATAGACATATCTTTCCAAAGAGGTAATAAATCATAAAGAGGCGCCGTTCCATCTTTTAAATTTTCATAGGTAAAAAGTCCGGGCATTTGTGTACTAGATTTTGAGGCTACGTCTCTAGCAATAATTTCGTCAACGTTCATAAATTTTTTAACACCGTCTACAACGGTTTCTTTACCTGCGCCAAATACTTTATAAAATTCATTTATACCGGGTTGGTCTAATATAATAGGTTTTAATTTTATATCGCTCATTACGGGGCCATAATCACGCTATCAAGAACATTTTGTTCTTGTTCATTAACTATAGTACCACCACTAGAAGGTGTAATTGTTGTAGTGTATCCACCTAACAATGTCATTAATCTATCTATTTCAGAGTTGTTAACCACTAAATTATTTTTATCTTTTAATTCTAACCCTGTTGCTTGCAACCTTTTTAAATTTTCAACTTTTTGTGCTAATAAAACTTCTTTTAAAGTTACTAATTTTTCAACTTCTCTTCGAGGTTCTGTAAAAAACTTTTCTGGATCCGGAAATAATGTTTTAACAAATTCCATCTCTCTTACTGGGAATTTGTTGTTTTTAACTAAAGCGGAACGACCTAAAGCAGTTACTACTCTTAGGTATTGTCTTGATTGTGTAGTAGATCTTCCCGCCTTTTCTAAAAAATCGGGTATAAACATATCAGGTATAAAACCTTCTATAGCCATAAATGCCGCTCTTATATTAGCCCAAGGTCCTGTGCCGTCTAAAACCATTTTTTGAACAGCTTCAAAATCTTTAATAAGATGTTTTGGAATACCCCTTTCATCAAAGTTAGCACTTGTGGCAAATTTGTCGTTTAATTTTTTCAATTCATTTTTAGCTGTTAATTTAACTTTTTCTGCGTTGTGCACGTCATAAGATTTATCTGGACTGATTGGTATTGCATTTTTAATTGGTACAATTTCACCGTTCTCCTGATAAGTCTTACCATTATCATAACTTGTAACAACTTTATTATCCTCTTTTAATAAAAATGCTCGCGGAGTAAATGTTTTCTCTGCGCTTATTGTAGTCACTGTTGCAGATCCGGGTGTCGCGGTGTTTAGTGCATTAGCTGCGGCTATTGTATTAATACCTGCTTCTGTGTTTGCATCTACAACGGTTGTTACTCCGTTCATAGTTACATTAAAAAACTTTGAAGGTAATGGTTTTCTCTCACCATACAGTTTTATTGTACTATTATCTTCTGGATTAACAATTACCAACTCTCCATTGACCTCTTTTATTTCTTTTTTAGGAGGTATTGTAGTAATAACTTCGTTGTTAAACATAACAGAATCGCCCGGTTTAAGAACTTGAGTAGCTCCTGCAATGTGCATTTGCACAGCTTTTGGAAACTTTTCAAATATACTTCTTGGAATACCTTTAATTTGTTCTTCTGTGTTTGGTTTAATGCCTAATACAATATCTTGTTCGTCTTTAGTTAAAGCGTCAAATATTGGTTTTGGAATACCTTTAACTTTTTCTGTGCCAAAAATTATTTTTTGTTGACCTTCTGCGTCTAACTTTAAGAAAAATTGTGTTGGCAGGCCTTTTACATTATTACTTAAAACACCTAATAATATGTCTTTATTAGTTTGATTCATTTCATTAAATAACTCTTCCGGCACGCCTTTAATCATTCTTATACCAGTCGCTATAACTTTATTGTTTTCATCCTTTACTACTTGGTTTGGAGCTAAACTATATCTTCCGGGTTTACTGTGAATTACTTTTCCATCTTGAACAATACTTTGATTTTCGCTTAATATAACAATTTTATCGTCACCTCTGGCTATTATTTTTCCATTCTTTGTAAGAACTTGTCCCGGACTTAAAACGTGACCTTTAGTTCCGCCTCTTGCAATTACGTTACCAGCTATATCCGTAACTAAACCACCTTCGGGCACATTAATTCTTTTGCCCATTATCTCCATTCTTTTAGTTTTTTCCGCACTAGCTGATTTAGCTTCTGCGGCTTGCGTAGCTTCTGCGGCTTGCAAAGCAGCTAAGTCAAGTTTCTGTTGAGCCTGCGAATCTGCACGGGCTCTTGCGGCTATTGTAGGAAATAATTTTGTTTTTCTTGCTGCAAACGCCAATCTTTCAGCTGCGCTCATACCCGGCCTTTCCCCTTCCATAGGAGCCGAAAAAGCTAAAGCCGTGTTTGCAATATCAAATAAAATATCCGCTTGTGTTCTTTTCTTTTGTGTTTCGGGGTCTCCTAAAATCGTACTGTATATACCTTTTTTATCTTCAAAGATTTCTTGCAAAGGTCGGGCTTTACCGGCTTGGGGTATCCGCCCTAATATATTTAATCTATTTGCTATAGCAGCTTGGTTTAAAGCTAAATTTTGAATATTAGTGTCCGTAACATTTGGTATAGGCGTAAACTTACCGCTAATGTTTCCAGCTACACGATTAGCGTTTGTAGAAGCAAAATATTGAACTGGGTCCTCGTCTCCACGGCGGCGAACCTCACCGCCTAATTTAAAATTTTCGGGTGGTTCGTTGCCAGCCCCCGTCATGCTCATTATCCCGCCAGCCATATCGCCTTCGACTGGAACGTCCATTGCCTCGCGAGCCATCGGTGCAATGCCTTCATCTACCATCGCCATTTGAACGATAGGTGTTACAAGAGCTAGAACACTGTCCGGTGTCTGTGAAGCATCGTCCGGACCTACAATAGAAGCTAAGTCTGTTCTTCGCTCTTCCTCTGATTTGTCCCCACCTGAAAACTGGTTCATCATACTTTCAAAGTCAGATGCTTGTTCTAAATCACCAGTGCCCTCAGCTGCGTTTTCTAATGCGCCCATAAGTAAATTAGGATCCATACCTCCGCCCATAGCTGCTTCCGGAGAGCCCATAGCTGCTTCCGGCATAGCCATTGCTTCGTTAGGCGCCCCCATTGCTGTTTCAGGCATGGTAGCTATGCCACCTTGCTGATAATATTGAGGTATCATACCTCCGCCTTTAAACATTTGGCGTTGCAATAAATTTCTATTCATCATCCGAATAACCCCGCTCTGTTTGCCCCTGCTGCCGCTGATAATCCTGCAATACCGAGGCCTAAATATTGCTGAAACGGTGATACATTAGGCGCGCTTGCCTGTGTAATCGTTGATTGTGCTGTAGGTGTTTTACTGTAAATATCACCTAAAAACCCTAGCCTTTGATAAGGCTCGTATAATTGCGCTAATTCACTCTGTCTTTGAGCTTCAAGTTGTGCCTGATCTTGCGCTTGTAATAATTGTCCTATCTTATAAGCGCCTTCTACATCTCTTTGCCCTAGCCCTTGTAAAGTTTCTCCGAGAGCCGCTTGTCTTAACCCAAGTTGACCCTGTTGTGCAGATAATCCTGCTATGCCTTGTCCAAGAGCTGATTGTCTTGCAAGTTCTCTTTCCGCCGCAGTTTGTGCTTGCATAAAATTTTGCGCTTGCGCTTGTGCTAAAGCAGAAGCTCTGTTTCTATCTACTTCAGATTGCGTAATTTGTCCTCTTGAACCCCCAAAAGCACCTTGTCCTACTGCACCGGCACGAGCTTGATTTAACTGCATATCGTAAGCCCTGTTAATTTCATCCTGAACAGCTTGTTGATAAGGGTTCATATAACGGGTAATCATGTCCCCTGTTACAGGACCAGCTCCAGCTCTTAATGCCGATTCTACCCCGCCAAGTGTTTGTCCCGCAGTGCCTAATGTTTGTCCCGCAGTAGTGATATAAGGCATAAAAGCCCCTAACCCTTGCTCTGCTTGCGCTCTAGCGGCTTCTTGTAGACCCGTGAGCCCTGCGACTTGTTGCGTAGGTAAAGTTACGCCCTTATCCGCCAGTTCTTTAGCTGATTTTAAAAGCCCGATTCGATAGGCTTCTATCTCCGGACTTTCTCTAACGGTTTGAATGGTTTCTTCTACTGCCATTATGCCATCGCCCTTCCTTTATTTTCTAATTTACGCATAACACTATACATATTATTTATGCCTGTGTTAAGGTCTCCGTTGCCTAATCCTTTTACTGCGTCTGTAGTCATTACAAATTCACCCGGCATCAACATAGCTCTTACGCTGTCTTGACCCGGTATTCCCTCATTCGGAGCTATTCCGCCTGTTCTTCTTGGAAATATTTCACCCCCTTTAGCTGCTGTTTGAAAAGGTGTTCTTGAAAATAAATAAGGATTATATTGAAAACCATAAGAAGTAGGACTTGTGTAAGGCCCTTGACCCGCGGTTGGTGTTATATTTTTTACGTTATATAAGCTTGGGTTTTCGTTATACGCATCAATACCCAATCTTGGTACATCTAATCTTTCCTGTTCAGGCTCATCAAAAGCACCGGCTGCGGTTAACCCTAACCCTGCAATACCTATTGAAGGACCGTATTTAGTTAAAAAGCTCGGTCCAGCGTCTGCAAATGCTTTCTCTCCAGCAGAAACAGCTGCTTTCTGCACCGCTTCGCTAGAAACATTCAAACCCGCGTCTTTTGCTCCTTTTAAAGTGCTTGCAATAGCATCAGAACGTGCTTTATTTTGAATATCTAGCATAGCTTGCTTTGACTTTCCGGCTCTAAACAACCAATTGCCTGCTCTATCAAACAGTGACGTTGATTCTGGTGGAGGCGGAGGCGCGTATGTTCCTTCAGGACCCCCCGGAAGATAATCAAATTGAAATTCGCTTGGTTTTAAACCTGTTGGTGAAGAAACCTTTTTTGCCGAATCGTACAAAACTTTTCTTTTATTCACACCAAATAAGTTTGACTCTTCTGTTGTTGGTGTAACATCTTCTTTAAATAAACCTCTTAAACTTGGTCCACTAGGTTGTGTTAAATCCCCTAAATTACCTTGAAAAGCAGACTTAATATTTGCAGTTCCTCGACTTACGTCAGCCATTACGTTTTCACCAAAATTAGCATAACCGCCTTCGCCAGCAAATCCCGCAGCAGCCGCACCCGTAGCACCGCCTAATAAAGCAGATTTAAACGCGTCCTGTACGCTTCCGCCCTGAACCAAAGTTCCTATACCTGCACCCAAAGCACCTGAATAAACAGCACCTAACCCCGGAAACATAAAGTTTAAAGCCATCGGTATAATAATAGGAGCCACTTTTTTAAGTGTTCTACCTACACTTTTTATAGCACTTTTTACACCGCGCCCAATGCTACTTACACCTTTTTTAATACCTTTAAATATTTTACTTAGAAAAAACTCTGGCAACCCTGTATCCGGATTAATACTATTTTTACTTGTTCCTACTACATATCTTTCAGGGTCTTCAATGCCCAGTTCTCTTAAATGAGAAAAGATACTTTCTTTTAATTCCGGATTGCCCTCTATCAAGGCTCGTGGCACGATAAGCTCGCCTTTTTCTACATGAGCTACTGTATCATCGCCATAACGACCATAGCTTGCTATTTTCTTACCTACTTTTTTAAATTGAGCTATACCTGATTTACCATACTCCGCTTCTAATTCTTGCTGCTCAAGTATGTCTAGCTCTTCATCTGTGTAGATAAAGTCGGCTATGCCCCCAGAAGGAATATGTTCTTCTTTTATTGCTTGGTCCATGTTGGTTATTCTATATCATTTTTATTTGTTAGTCTATCTTATATATTAGCTAATGCACTTGTTGTTATTCTTTGTTTTGTTATTTCTTGTATGCTTGCAACAACATGAAGTCTAGCTCCAGTCGCGGCTTGCACCTTTATTATCTCACCACTTTGCAAAATTAAATCTTTTAACAGTAATTCTTTAGAGCTTACCGCTCCAACTTCCTCTAGTTTAAAAAGACTAAAAGTATCTGATCCAGAAACAAGTGTTACTGTTATTGTATCTGCACTGCCAGAATCATTAGATACAAGGATTGAATTAACAATAGACGCATTAAAGTCTGCATCACTTGGTGCAGTATATAAAACTGTATCATTTGTGTTAGTTAAATCAACTTTTGCATTTGTTATACCTTGCACATATTGAGGAATACTTGTAACTAACATTACCTTCTACCATCCTCCCTTATGTCTACTCTAGGGGTACCTAGTTTAAATTTGCTTCCTTCATCGGTAGATTCTACTTTTATAGCAAAAGACCTGCCCCTTATTCTATAATCTAATTTATTTGTAAATTGTTCTACTGGCGATGTTGCGGATCTTTGAGCTGTACCAGAGCCAGATTGATCATAATTGCCTCCAGAATAATTCTTTGCTTTTACTGTAAAAGAAACGGCTGGGTTAACACTAGTGGAACCATCAAAAGTAATGTCGGGAATTAATTGTTTTATTGATACAAATTTATCTCCATCACCAATATCCATAGGAGCAGATTCAATGTAAGCCGTCATAGCAGAACCATCGTCATCGTACCCTGTTTCATGGTTATATAAATATGTTCCACCTGTTGCCAGTGGTAAATCTC
>CEUX01103900.1_pt1 | contig 15379 bp, 14 predicted proteins | sample 531361 | NCBI WGS metagenome assembly CEUX01 (sample SAMEA2622736, study PRJEB7988) | marine metagenome | isolation source: saline water (ENVO:00002010), including
GTCTTAACCCACAGGGGCTACCTGGCGATGACGGTGTGGTCCCCGTAGTGGCCTCGAACAGCGTCGCGCTATCGGTCGTGTCGCCCCAGAAGCCGTCTGTGCCGGGCGTGAAAACAGAGAGAGGATTAAATCTATCTGCTACAACCTTAGCACCTAATTTACTAGCCCGTATAACCGAAGCTGTTAAGGGTCTTGCTTTAATAGGAGGCATTTTTACCCCTCCTTAGCGATTTACAATAACTTTAAGGAACTGTCCCGCAGACAGTCCGCTAGGGGTAACAATTACTGATCCAACAGAAACCTTTTCAATCTCAAAACTGCAATTATCCAGAACGGATAAATCAAAAGAAACTGGATCACCTTCCTCAGTGTAAACTGTTTCTTCTACCACAGAAGCACGAGCAGTAGCTTTTAAGGTTGCTGTACCCGCCGCAGATACAGGGGCGCCATCAGCATCCACTGCATAAACAGTAATCGAAGGGCTATTTACACTTACCGGTACGGGAACTCTTACAGTATCCGCAGGGTCAGAACTTACTTTAGAAATAGGTACGTCGTTGAAGTTCATTTAAGTCACCATGATCTTTGTTGGGTAGTTGTGTATACAAATTAGTCTATTTAACTAATTTATTAAAGGTACAGCACAATAACTGATGGTATCGTACTAGCAATTATACCCTACTGGATACTATTCTTTTATACACTCAGTTGCCCCAACTGAAACTCGATAGAACCAATAAGCTTCCAGAAATAATACTACTGTTTTACTCTATACTGTATTGATAATATTAACTATTAATACAACAACTATAATGTATTAAATATATAAATTCTTCTGAATTTGGCATTGATTCTGTTTTTTGATGATTATTTAAAATTTCCATTGCGAGGAAAGCCGTGCCGTTCCGGTCAAAGAGCGGCAACTAATTCATGCGCCCATGGCCAAATTGGATAAGGCAGCGATCTTCTAAGTCGCTGATTGCAGGTTCGAGTCCTGCTGGGCGCACCATTTTAAAAGGAGAGAATCATGTGGTTCTTGCTATCGGAATATGATGATGAAGACCTGAAAATGATCTCCCTATTCAAATACCAAGTAAGGAGTGTTATAAAGTTTTTCTTTATGGCACTTTTTTCTTGTTTTTTGGTTTGCAGCGAATGGAATGAAGTATTAATCTATCAGTGCTGAAATCATAGCTCAGTGATCCACCTGAAAAGTACCTAGTTGTTTGATCGCGATTGGCAAAAAATTCAGGTGGATTGCTGAGCTATGGCTTCGTATGGAGAGTCATAATCTACCTATACGGGTGGCGGTTCGATTCCGTAGCGGTTAGTACGGTGGTCAGGTTCGATTCCTGATTTGGCGAGAGGAAGTTGGTGCTTCAGCCTCTGTGGTTCAGCCGGAAAAGCCGTCGCCCTTATGGGATGAGGTGACGAAAGTCACCGACCAAGAGGAAACTATTGGTCATTCCATAGCGAGTCGGCGTGACTCGTGGCTGTTGATACTCAATAGAGTGGAGGCTAATCCAAGCGCCAATCTGGGGGAGGAGCCCGGAGCCATTTCCTGGGCCTATAGCTCAGCTGGTCAGAGCATCCGACTCATAATCGGCAGGTCCAAGGTTCAAGTCCTTGTAGGCCCACCATTTAATTGGCATGTAGCTCAGAGGTAGAGCAGACGGCTGTTAACCGTCCGGTCGCAGGTTCGATCCCTGCCGTGCCAGCCAGATAAAAATTCGCCCGGATGATGAAATTGGTAGACATAACGGACTTAAAATCCGTTGACCGTTAGGTCGTGTGGGTTCGACCCCCGCTCCGGGCACCAATTTAACCTACCAAGGTAGATAAAGTAGGAGACAAAGAAAGTATCTTGAGGATACTGGAGTCGTTAATTATCCACACCCTCTGACCGAAACCGAGTCATTAAACTAGGTGGGTCCGATACACTACGTTCCCTTGGATCTAATAAATTAAAGGAATAAAAATGTTTCTTACATCTATTCTTCCTGTATCAGTGGACACAAGCATATTGCTTAGTGTTTTCACTGTAGTGGAGGGGCTTTTTGCTATCTGATGAGACTGATTGAGATACAGTCGAAACTCTTTTGGAGTCATAGCGTCTCTATCTAAGCTCCCGAGTGCAGGGAGCCATGATAACGATCTCTTACGGATATATGCATACCGCCGACCATCACAGATAGCGCTGTGACCTGTGCGGGTAGTTTGGTCAACTAAAACCTAAGAGGTATTCCGTATCCATAAATAATCCAACACATCCAGCCTATGTGTTGGTTCGGAAGTAAAGGATATCAAAGGTTACTGGCGACACCATGAACTCTTGAGACGAGGGGGAGGTGCTCGCCGGGGTTCTAATTCTGTTTACCTCAATCCCATCTAGTAAATAACCCTACTGGTCACTTTACTGCGACAAGGTGGGATTGAGCCCTATTTAACATAAATTCCTCGCAAGAATTTAGCTTATAAAACAAAAGAGGAAGTTATGGAATACATTGTGAAAGTAGATCCACAAAATGAGATGAAAAAGCTCTCTAAAAGAAAAATAGATAAATCTTTTGAGAGAGAAATATATCTCATAAAAAAATTAGCAAAACTTTTATACGAAAGTAGTAGTAAAAATACTTATGAGAAAGAAACCGTAAAAAAAGCTAAAGAGCTAGGATTTATTTATCGAGATAATCATTATGAGGAAAAGATGGATACCTCAGAAGTGGTTATCTCTGTGTCTGTATTCAACGAAAGAAATATAGAATTATTAAAATTAAATTTTAGTTGTTTTAAATACTTAGAAGTAAAGGATTCAAGAAAATCAGTAATTAAATTTACAACTTACTATACTAATTTTTAAAAGAGGTCATTATGCTTATAGACGACGAAAAAGATGATAATAGACACAGCAGTACAAAAACCAGTATTGATATTTTCAGTGCTGTACCTCTGCTTCAGCAATGTCTACGAGCGGGGCTTGTTCCCATTTTACGTGGTCCTCCCGGTATTGGTAAATCTGCTGTAATGCGCAACGTGTGTAAAGAGTTTCGTTTGAAACTTATTGATCTACGTCTCGCGCAGCTTGATCCAACAGATCTCAATGGTTTCCCTGCTCCTGATATGAAAACAGGTCGTGCTACCTTTCTGGTTCCTGAAGTATTCCCTGTGGAAAATCAGGCTTTACCTAAAAACGAGGAAGGTAAAGAACTTGAAGGTTGGATGCTCTTCTTCGATGAGATTTCTAACGCCCCTAATAGCGTACAAGGCGCAGCATTTAAGCTGATCTTGGATCGTATGGTTGGGCAATCTAAGCTCCATGAGCGCGTTGTTATGGCGGCAGCAGGCAACCGTGAAACTGACCGTGCAGCAGCGGGTAAATTAAACACTGCTATGCAATCACGTCTGGTGCATATCGATATCCATTCTGATCAAAAATTGTGGTGTGAATGGGCAATTCAAGAAAATTTCGATACTCGTATCATTTCTTTTTTGAATTTCAAACCAGATCTAATGAATAACTTTCAACCGTCAAATCCTGACCGTACTTATGCCTGTGAACGTACTTGGGAGATGGTTAATAAGTTGTTGAAAGCGAAAAACCCTAACGCGAAGAAATCATCAGATATTCCACTTTCCTACGCGGAAGACTTTATTCTGCTATCAGGGGTTATCGGTAAAGCAGCAGCTATGGAATTTACTCTGTTTGCAGAAATCTTTAACAAGCTGCCGGATATTAATGACATTATTAATGATCCTGACTATGCCCTTTATCCCTCAGAATTGGATGTACGCTGGGCTCTTACAGGTGCAGTTGCTGAAGCTATGAATGAAAATAATGTGGAAAAGTTGATTCGCTACGTCTTGCGTATGCCTATCGAATTCCAGATTATTACCATCCGAACTGCGATTAAGCGCTGTAAAGAGTTGCGCACACATCGTGAAATTTCAAAGTGGTCAATTGCAAATGCAAACCGTCTGGCCCGTCTGGATAAAGTAGGTAAAAAATGAAAGACCCTAACTTAACCCACACTATTCCTAGTGAATTACAATCAATGAACTGGTTGTTCCGTCTTATTTGTACATTCGCTATGAAGTCTCCTTACTTCCATCTTGATGGCTACATGCAACGGTGGTGGCTCGTAAAAGAGCGTTGGATTAAGTTAGGTAAATGGGAGTATCAGCTCCCTGCTATCCGCTTACATCGCATAATTCGTAGCGATAGTGACCGCCACCTACATGATCATCCCCGCAAAAGTATTAGCTTTATTCTGTATGGGGGCTATTTTGAAGTATTCCCTACTTTTCCAAACCAGAAGCCTGAAATAGATGAATACCTTCGAGTCAGTTATTTACGTAAACCATTTAATTGTGTTTATCGCAATACAAATACTCGTCACTGTATAAAACTATCCAACAGTGTCACGTATAGTTTATTCATTACTTGGGGCAAACGCCGTGAATGGGGGTTCTATACCCCACAAGGATGGATAAATCACAAAGATTACAATTACATCTTCGGAGAAGATAGTAATGAAAACAGTTGAAGGTAACTTAATCCAACTCGCAAAAGAAGGTGAGTTTGACGCCATCATTCAAGGCTGTAACTGCTTCCATACCATGGGGGCAGGTATTGCAGCACAGATAGCTGATCAATTCCCTGAAGCACAAGAAGTAGATCTCAGTACAGGTTATGGAGATAGGGGAAAATTGGGTACTTTTAGTAAGGCTTTAGTTAAACGCTATAAAGTACCTTTTTATGTGATTAATCTATACTCTCAATACGGCATAGCCAGTCGATTGAATCCTAGACCCGTTGACTACGAAGCTATTAAAAAAGGGTTTGAAAAAATTCGTCAGGACTTCCCAGATGCTCGTATTGCTTACCCTATGTTGGGTGCAGGGCTTGCTGGTGGAAATTGGGCAAGAATACAAGATATCATTGATAAAGCCCTGTATGGGCTGAATCATACTCTCGTAATCTACAAACCGTGAGGAAAAGCAATGTTACAAGCAAAACAGCGTGTGCAGCGCGTTCGTGAAGAAGCAATCGGTTCCGATTTATCTTCATGGGAAAAACATAATTTCCTAAAAAGCATTGAAAACCATGTCCATCTATCATCCGCCCAAGATGCTATTCTCACTGAAATTGAAGAACGCTTGGGAATCGGTGTCGAACAGGAAGAGTAATGCAAGTTGCTACTTTTGATTTGAGTAAGGATGAACCAATCATCCTTACTCAATGTCCCAACCGTCATAAGTGGAGAGTTGTTGTTTGGGTTATCAACGCTGGTATACGCGAACAGTTTATTATCACTAATCCACAGCCCTGCTATCTTACACAAATGTTTGATCCAGCATTAGAAAAGCTACTTTCCCTCCGCGAAGAATATCCTGAGCATACCAACGCAGGTTTTAATGTAATTCGCCTGCGATAGCTTACCTTGCAGGAAAGTATCTGTTTGGTGATGACTAGCTTAGGAGAATTAAAGTGTCCATCGATATCGCCATTGAACAAGCTAAAGTAGATTTTATCCTCGATACCCCCAAAAGTACTTTCCTCACTTCCCTCCTCTGCTCCGTCCCTATTGTTGTAAATGACAACATACCAACATTGAGAGTTAATCCCTTTACTATGGAGATTAATTCTGATTTCTTTTTGAACCTAAAAAGTAAAGAAAGAAAAACCGTACTCGCACATGAAGTAATGCATCTGGCACTACAACATTGTGACGAAGACAGATTACAAGATCGTGACCCAGGAATCTGGAATCAAGCAGGTGATTATGTAATTAACCAAAATCTTAAAGATAAAGGTTATGAACCTGTAGATGGTTGGCTACAAGACGATAGATTCAGAAATCAATCTACTGAAGAAGTTTATGCCCAAATAGAAAATGAGAGCGAAAAGAACAATAGCCTTGGATTAGATATTGATATGAGCGGGGGTGACAGTGACGGTAATGAAGAAGAAAACGCTCCCAGTAAAGGAAACAGTGCTGTAAATAAACAACTGGAAAAGATTATTCTTAAAGCAGCTATTGAAGCAGAAATGTCAGGAGAAGATCTGGCAGGGCAGCTCCCTTCAAGTGTACTACGCAAAATCAATGCTATTCGCAATCCTGTTATCCCTTGGCAAGAGTTGTTAATGCAATACATGCTGGACTATGACAAAAGTGATTACAGCATGTCTCGCCCAAATAAACGCTTTTTACCTAACTATATCCTGCCCTCTATGCGTGCAGATTCTTTAGGCAATGTGGCTTTTATTTGTGATGCTTCTGGGTCTATTGGACAGAAAGAATTTGAAAAATTCTACAGTGAAGGTTTTGCTGCCCGTGAGCAACTGAATCCAGAAAAATTCACTATTGCCAGTTTTGATACCCGTATTCAATCTGTATATGAACTTCATCGTGATGAGTATATGGACACTTTTGAATTACGTGGTGGGGGCGGTACTGCCATTGGCCCTGTTCTTGAGTTTATTCAAGAGCGTTCTCCAGATGTAACAGTCGTTTTCACTGATGGGCATTTCTGGGATAGAGAAGCCTTCGATTCAGTAGATGTAGAAACACCTGTCATATGGCTAATAGATAGAAATCCTAACTTTACCGCCCCGATTGGGGACATTATTCATTTTGTGGAGTAACCATGATTGTATCCGAACCTGTAAAAGCCACTAATACTACTGGCTTGGAAACTACTGAAGGCAAAATTAAAGCTACAGCTAGTGCTATTAAAATTCTTAGTAGTTCTCTTTATGAAGACAAAAAACTGGCAGTTATTCGTGAATTAGCTTGCAATGCTTTGGATGCTAACAGTGCTGTGGGTAAAGCAGATACCCCTATTGAGATTAGGCTTCCTACCTTCTTTGATCGCAGTTTCAGTGTTACTGACTGCGGCCCAGGAATGTCAAAAGAAACCCTTCAACAAGTTTACCCCACTTATTTTGAAAGCACTAAAAACAACTCATCTACAGATATCGGTGGTTTTGGTTTAGGTAGTAAATCCCCGTTTTCGCTGACAGATAACTTTACAGTTGAATCTGTTACCGAGAAAGGGGAAGAAACAAACATCCTTGTCTACCTTGATGGGGGCTTTCCCAAAATCACTGTAACGTACCATACTCTTAATTCTGATAAACCTTCGGGTACAAAAGTAAGTGTTGCCATCAAAGAAGAAGATATTGATGAGCTAAACAAAGTCATTGGAGGTAAAGACCTATTTAAGTACTGGAAAGTATTTCCAGTGGTGCACACAGATGACCCATTTACTGAAAAAAGTATTAACGATGCAAAAAGCCGGGCTGAGAGCGCATTAAGCAAATCTCTTTACGAGACCTCTGATGGGATTAAATACTATTCTGAAGAAGGCAGATTTGAAGGGCACCTTATAATATCTAGCCACTTAAATAATGATTTCTCTCATATTATTTACGGGAATATCGAATATAAAATCCCTGATAATATTCGTTATTACATTGATGAGGAAATTGAAAAAGATTCTATTAATGAGACTATGTGGTCAACCAATTTTAAAATAGTCTTCCCCCTTTCCATTCCTATTGAATTGGCTCCTTCAAGAGAGCGTATTGAAGATACCCCAGATAACAGAGAGTATTTACTACAAACCGTTAAAAAAGTACTGGTAGAAAAAAAGAAAAAAGAAACAGTGAGTTTAAAACGAGATATGCTGAAAATTCTGGCTTATCTGAAAAAAGATGCAGGGTTGACCTATCAAACTGTCTGTAAAATAAACAAAGTTATTGAATATAATCATAAATTATGTGATGTTCTAAGGCATTTTACTTCTTACAGTGATCCAAAAAACCTTAATTACAGAAAATCATTAGATACCCACATACTCTCTGAGAGACCAGACAAAAAATCTCTTAACTCCCTTCCTATCTTTTTTAGAGAAGGCAATATTGGAAAAATTTTCTTACTGTTAAGTGCTTTAACTAACAACAAAGTCAATACTCTAAAAGAAAAGTATGGGATCAATATTGTTTTTGATATCTATAATTTTCAAAAAGAGGGTGCGTTTATGTTAACGCCCTCAATTTTTGCTAAAAAAGTGGATTTCTGTAAACTCTACAATCCCGGTCCTAATAAAAAGTACATTGTTAATTTAAATAGCACCGATTTTTATGATAGCCACCTTTTCAAATTGGATATTGAGTTAATCAAAGGCACATACGATGTACCTGTTAGTTCTCTAACTGCAGCACAAAAAGAAAAACTTGCCAGAATTCTATCTGAACCTGAATTTGAGGGTAATCGCCCAGCTTTTACAAAAGATAAAATAGTTTGTAGCAATACTCTTAGAGATTCTTGTTTGGCCTTTTTACGTTATTACTATTCTGATGACTCTATTGGTTTTAAAAGCCAATACACTATTGATGAAATTGTTGAAATCATTAACAGTTACAATATCAAAATAGGTGGCCCAAAAGCCACGGCTAATTCAGTAATCGGGGAGTATTTTGATTTTTCTTCGAGAGAGCTAGAAGACACATCTGCCCACTCTCTACTGAATAATATCAATAAACGCCCGACTAAAGTTAAAAAACAAGATTTCTACGATTTAAAAAATCAACATATAATTGTTGTTTCCTCTAAGTTTTCCTCTTATGAAGTAGCAAGACTGGTAGCTTCTCCGCTTGCTAAAAATATTTGTGTTTTACGGGTTAAACAAAAATCCGCTATTAAAACAAAAGAATTCCAGAAATTTGTCAATAATAGTAGCAATACTTTTATCCAACATGATCAAAATGAATCTGGCTTACCTTATTTCTTTTCCTACGAAGATAGCAAAAACTCTAGGGAAGCAGTCAATTCTGCTATTTTAAAGGGGCTGTACTCTTTAGATAAAAACATAGGAATGTACTGCTCCTTACTACTTATTGCAACTTGTGTAGCTAGTAAAAAGGATTCATTAACCACAGTTAACCATATTTTTAAAAAATTAGTAGGTACCCCCGCTTATCAAAAAATAAAAAGTAACCCCTATTTTAAATACGTAATTAATTTCAGCTTCAGTAGTCATTCGCCTATTACAAAACACTTAATTAAAAATACGGATATCGAACTATTTAAAGTATTAATCGACCTTTACCCCGCTCATTTAGAAGTATTTGATATGGGTAAACTATGTAAAAAGTTTAAACAAACCCTCGAAAATATCGGAGAAAACCTATGAATTCCCCTACAAAGATCCCTTATATCGCCACTACTGATAGTGTCACTGTAATGATTAAGGGAGTTCCTAAAACCCTTGCAAAAGGACATGAAAACTTTGAGGAATTGAAAAAACTCCTCTCCCAGCAAGAAGTTAATCCTATCACTGAAAATGATGTTATTTCATTGGTAGATATAACTACTCAAGTTAATAAAGTAAGTGGGGTTATCAACTCTGCTTACTCTAGTACTGGGGACTTCAAACTAGAAGTTGATACTAACAAAGGCAAAGTTATTGCTTCTGTTAAAGGGTTTGTTTACCCCCTACCCAAAAATGTCTCTATTCAAATTATGGAGTTAGCAAAAAAGAATGATAGTATTGCAGCTCTCGCTGAATTCGTTAAAAATCTGATGGATAATCCTGATATGGAGATCGCAGCAGATCTCTTTGACTTCTTGGATTCCTGTAAGATGGCATTAACTCCAGATGGTTGTTTTCTTGCTTACAAAAAGATAAGAGATAACTGGAAGGATTCTCACACAGGTACTATTGATAACAGTATTGGTTCTTATGTCTCTATGCCTCGCTGGGCAGTAAAACGTGATCGCAATCAGACCTGTTCTACTGGATTGCATGTAGCCAGTTATGACTACTCTCTCTCATTTTCTGGCACACGTCACGTCATTGTTAAAGTTAACCCTAAAGATGTAGTTTCTGTTCCTATTGATTACAACAACGAAAAGATGCGTGTTTGTGCTTATCAGGTTATTCGTGAAGTAGGGAATGAGCAACTTCGATCTGAGGTTTACGAAGAAGCCATGGAAGCCCCTGTAACCCATACTCGCATCACTCCTAATGAGTCGGGTAATGGCAATAAATCAGTAAAGACTAACAAGTCTTCTGATAAACGTACCCAGAAAAAGACAGCTAAAAAGAAGGCTGCTGTAGGCAAAAAAGGTAACGTACCCCACAACAAGAAGTACAATTCTGATCGTGAGCGTATGGATGCTCGCAATGCTCGTCGTCGTGAACTGCGCGCTCAGAAACATAAAGCTTCTGAAGCAAAATCCACTGTTAAATAAGGAATTAACATGCAAACAAATAATATTGTCGATATGAGCGAATATCGAGCCATGGTAGCTACTTTAGCTAAACCCGGAGAGACCATCCTAGCAACAATGACTCCCGAAAAAGCACATCTGTGGCATATGGCTACAGGTATTATGGGAGAGCTCACAGAAGCCCTCCTAGCTTACGCTAACCAAGATTTCAATAACCTTGAAGAAGAGCTAGGTGACACAGAGTTCTACTTTGAAGGTGCTTGTCAGGTGCTGATGCACAGCGTTAATCATACTATCCAAAGTGATGACTACCTTCCGTGGGATATGGTAGGAAAGTCAATCCAAGAAGCTATTATAGCTTCAGGAGAAGTACTGGATTGTACCAAGAAGTACATCGTCTATAATGACGATAGCCGTAAGGACGGTATTATTAAGCGGCTTAATGAATTACGTTTCTGCCTTGATAACATTTATCGTTCTTCGGGTGTTAGCCATAACATCGCCCTATGGGGAAACCAGCAGAAGCTACTCAAAGGTTCTAATGCCCGGTATTCCGATGGGCAATATACAGATAAAGCTGCTCAAGTAAGAGCAGATAAGCCTACAGGTGAGTAGGTAAACCTTCCCCCCCTTTGCCCCTCTTAATTGAGGGGCTTTTTTTTTAAAGTAGGAATAAAAATGTCTGCACAAAGCACAGAAATAACCCTAACAGAAAACCAAGAAGATGGACTTGCTGCAATGCTTTCATTTCTTGTTGATACTGAAAAGCAAATTCTTGTCTTAAAAGGGGACTCTGGTGCAGGTAAGACCACTCTGATTAATGAATTTATTGTCAGATTACCCGATTACATCAAGTATATGAAATCTGCTGTACCTGAATTAACTCTTCCTTTTGTGCACCTGACAGCTACTACCCATAAAGCTGCTCAAGTTATCGAAGAGAAAACAGGCATACAAGCTGTTACTATTCATTCTCTGCTCAGTCTCCGAATCCAACAGAATTACCGTTCAGGTAAAGAAGAATTAGTACCTTATGAAGACGCCACCGTCGTCTCCTCTAGATTAAGAGGATCTTTAATCATTATCGATGAAGCATCCATGATTAGCGGAATGCTACTTTCTTGGGTAATGAAATGCCTCAATAAAGATTTTAAAATAATTATGGTGGGCGACCCCTCCCAAGTAGTCTCCGTAGGAGAATCCACTTCAAAAGCTTTTAATTCTTCTTTCCCCAGTTTTCATTTAACCGGAACACAGCGCCAGAAAGAGGGTAATTCAATTCTGCAATTCGCTGATCAGATCAGAGAAACCATTAAAACGGGTGTATTCTCACCTATCCAGTTTGATAACCAAAATCTCATCCATCTCAGTGGTGAAGATTTTCAATCAGTAATCGATTCCAAATTCAAAGATAAAGACTTCTCCAAAGACAACAAAATTATTGCATGGAGAAATGCTCGCGTTAATGCCTACAATCAATACGTAAGAAAGCTCTACACATCAGAAGATATCCCTCAACCCGGGGAAATTTATATCAGCAATTCTGCTGTCGTAGCTTCCAATAACTTGATCACTCTACAGAACAATGCAGAAGTAGTCATTAAATCAGCAAATCAAGATTACTTTGGGGATGACAATTTTCCAGTATATCGCATCAAAACCACTAATCCCAAATCTCCTGACTTCTTCATGCCGCGTAATTCAGATGCGTATCATGCTTTTCTGAAAAGTCTAGCAAAAGAAGCCAAAGCTGATAAAAATTGGTTTCGCTACTTCAGTTACAAAAATCAAATAGCAGACTTACGACCGGGTGCTGCGGTAACTGTCCACAAGTCTCAAGGCAGCACTTTTCGAGAAGTGTTTATTGACTTGGGGGATATTGGTAAATGCAATAATGCAGATACCGTTGCGCGTATGCTTTATGTAGCAGTCACACGAGCCTACTTCAGAGTCTATTTCACGGGAGATTTGCCCCCTAAGTATAAAGGAGAGTCTTAATGTCAGGAATGTACGCTAAGCGGATGACTGTCCCTCCTTTTCAGATATGGGCGGGTAATATACTGCCCCGAAAAATTTACAATTTAAATGCTTTTTCTGAAGATATCAGCACCCTACTCCACAATATTTCAATAACAAAAAACATGAATTACAGGGGAATTGCTGTAGGCAATAAAGTTTACACCTATGATATGGCCCCCTCTACCCACATTTCTGTAATCAGGGCAGAAGTACTAACTTATGCAGAGCAAGTAACTCTTGAAACAATTCTTTCCCGTCACGAAGATGTTCTTAAACCTTTTTATTTATTATCTAAAAAAATAGAAAGAACTGTTGCAAAAGTAATGAATCGCTTTGACCCCCGATTCGCCATTTATGCCATACCGTCAAACAAGAGAAGAGAGCTGATAACGGTATATCCTATTTTAGAGAGCGGGGCTATTGTCACATCAATAGATCCCCATTATTCCCTGCTGCTAACTCCAGAAGAAGAAAAATCAAATAGCAAAATACTGGAAGAAATACAAGAAATCGTGCAACCTCTCCATGACGAAATTGCAGCAGAAATGTTTCTAAGCAGGATAATTTAATTATGGCTTACATTGATTATGGTACAGAAGAAAAATATCGTGCAGCTATTCTAGTAAAAGACTCTATCCTCTCTAAAGAGCAAGTGTATAACTATTATATTGAGGATCTTGTTGAATTAGGTATGACCAAAGAAGATATCATTGTCGTTGGTTTGCCTTACGATACCCAAGATAAAGTATCCAACAAAAGCATCAAAGAAAATATCGACAAACTTTTCACCAATCTTCGTAAGAAAGGGGTTAAGTATGTCATGGTTGCGGATAGTAAGTATTTTGTTCCTGTCGCTGGATTAAAAAAAGTATCCAACTCTCACGGCTACCGTTTTAATTGCGCTCTCCCGGGACATGAAGATTTCGTTGTAACCCTCGGGGTTAACTACGGTAGTGTCCTGTACAACCCGAGTATGATCAATAAATTAAAGCTATGTAACAAAGCTTTTGCAGATATCTACTTAGGTATCTACAAAGAACCGGGGAAAACTGCTGTAGAAAAATCAGTAATTTTAGAAAGCGTAGGGGATATACACGAATACTTATACTCTCTGCACAAACAATCAGTCATCACATGTGACATTGAAGCCTTTGACTTAAAATTCTGGAAATCAGGTATTGGTACAATTGCTTTCGCTACCTCACCAACTGAAGGTGCAGGTTTTCGAGTAGACTACGAAAATCTTAGTTTAAAACCTTTACCCGGTATATATGGAAAAAATAATCCTAACAGCGAACATGCAAAATCAGTAAGAGCCTTGCTTGTCGATTTCTTTATGTCTTACCGTGGTAAGGTTTTCTATCACGGTATTAGCTTTGACGCAAAAGTATTAGCATTCCAATTATTCCTATCCGATTATCGAAAAGATTTCATACCTGCAATAGAGAGGGAAAAAGCCGTAGCTATTATGCTGCGTCAAGCTCACTGCACAAAAGTATTAGCCTATTTATGTACAAATAACTGTGCAGAGAATAGCTTAAAACTTAAAGACCAAGCACAAGAAGTTTACGGTAACTGGGCTCAGGATGAAATTAACGATATTCGTAAAATACCTTTAGATGAGCTTCTTGAATACAACATAGTAGACGCCTGTGCTACCTACTATCTCAAAACAAAATACTGGGATAAGCTAGAAGAAGAAAATCAGAAAGATGTGTACGAAGAACTTTACGTACCTTTTTATGATGTGGGTATTAACACTGAATTAAATGGTATGCCTCTGTCTTACAGTACTGTCACAAAAAATAAGAAAATTCTTGAAGATCGTATCGAAAAGATGGGGGAAAAATTAAAAGATTATCAAAACATTAGTACAGTTACTCACAGCATAAAACTATTAAAGAAAGTTGCTGATGATAAAAAACTAAAAACAAAGGAAAGAAGTTTGGATGAGCTGAGTCATATACAGTTCAATCCCAACTCCTCTGCCCACCAAATTTCTCTTGTATACGATCTTTGGAAAGAGCCTGTATTGGAAAAAACTGATAAAGGGCTACCCTCTACTAAAGGGGCGGTGCTTGAAGGTATCTTAAAAAAATACTGCTCTGCTCATAATTTAAAACAAGAAAACGAATATAGAGATAGCAATAATAAAACAGTAGAGGAATACACTGAACGGGCACAGATACTGCACTTACTTATCCAAATCAAACGTGCGGATAAGATTGTTAATACTTTCTTTAGGGCCTTCACTGAAGGCAGAAAAATCAAAGATAAAGACATTATATTCCTTCATGGTAATCTGAACTCTACTGGAACCAAATCAGGTAGACTATCCAGCTCAGATCCAAATCTGCAGAATATTCCTTCCAACGCTGCTCTCGCTAAGCTGGTAAAGGAAGCATTTATATCCTTCCCCGGATACATCTTTGGAGGGGCAGATTTCAGTTCTCTCGAAGATCGTATTTCAGCTTTGACAACCAAAGACCCTAATAAGCTTAAAGTCTATACTGATGGCTATGATGGGCACTGTCTTCGTGCATTTAATTACTTTGGTCATTTAATGCCAGACATTGATGATGAATCTGACATAGATCTGATTAACTCTATCGCTGATAAATATCCTGATCTAAGGCAAGACAGTAAAGCACCTACTTTCCTGCTGACGTACCAAGGTACTTATATTGGTATGATGAAAAATTGTGGTTTCACAGAGGAAACTGCTAAAAGTATTGAAGCCAATTACCACGATATGTACAAAGTATCTGATCAGTGGGTTAATGCAAAACTGAAAGAAGCAGCAAAAGTAGGATACGTTACTTTAGCTTTTGGTTTAAAACTCAGAACTCCTTTGCTCCAGCGTTACAAGTACAAAGGCAACAAAGCTATCTTACCTAAAGCTGCTCAGAAAGAGCTCAGAACAGCAGGTAACGCACTGGGGCAATCCTATTGCCTACTTAACAATCGTGCAGCCATCGAGTTCACACGGCGTTTACGCAAGAGCCCCTACTTGGATAAGGTCTTCACCTGCTGTTTCATCCACGATGCTATCTATCTTTACTGGAAAGATGATATTGAAATCACAGAATGGGTGAACAAAAATCTTACTGAATGTATGGCTT
>CEUX01104685.1_pt1 | contig 15376 bp, 17 predicted proteins | sample 531361 | NCBI WGS metagenome assembly CEUX01 (sample SAMEA2622736, study PRJEB7988) | marine metagenome | isolation source: saline water (ENVO:00002010), including
GGGACAAGGTTTACTAGTGAGGGATATACTTTTCCAAAACCTCTTGTAGATGTCGACGGCAAGCCGATGATACAGTGTGTTATTGAGAATCTAGATTTTGATGCTGAGTATATATTTCTAGCAAGAAAAGAACACATTGAGAAGTACGAGATAGAGTCTTTATTGAACGTAGTAACAAACGGAAGATCAAGAATAGTAATTGTTGATAATCTTACAGAAGGTGCAGCTTGCACTGCTTTGCTTGCAAAAGAGCTGATAGATAATGATGAAGAGCTTCTAATAGCAAATTCTGATCAAATAGTTGAGTTTAGTAAAGAGAATTTTGAAAATATTAGAAGACTAACTAGCGTAGACGCTGTGGTTTTTACATTTAGAGGAGTGCATCCAAAATGGAGCTTTGTAAAGATAAACTCTAGAGGAATAGTAGTAGAAGCTGCTGAAAAGAACCCCATATCAGATATAGCAACATGCGGCATATACTATTACAGAAAAGGAAGCGATTTTGTAAAGTATGCATCTGCAATGATAGAGAAAAATATAAGAGTTAATAATGAGTTCTATATCTGTCCAGTATATAATGAGTTAATAGCTGATTCAAAAACGCTAGTGCCATTTTTTGTTCATAAAATGCACGGCCTTGGAACACCAGAAGATCTTAAAAAGTATTTATCTAAAATATAATTTATGAAAATTTTAACAAATATTCCAAAACATAGTGGCAAATTTTATTCAAAAGACTGTGATCTTGATGGAGAGTTTATATACCAGCTTTCACTAGAGCTTCTAAGAAACGGCCATCAGATTACACATAATACAAACTCTAATGATATAGACTTGCAGCTCGTCTTTAGTAATAAGCAGTGTGAGAACAAGTGCGACGCGCCAATAGTTCAAGTAATAGATAAGATAAACATTCCATCAAACACAAAGTCTATAAAAGATTGGAAATTATCAAATAGCGAAATGTTTGACTTCTTTACAAGATCATCTGCAGTAATATACCAGTCTAAGTTTTCTAAAAAAATTATAAATGATGTATTTGGAAAAAAAGAATACGAAACAGTAATACACAAAGGGACCAATACAAGTCTAGTCAAAAGGTGCAACTGGGAGTTTATAGCACCAAGTGATATTCAGAAAAGCCTAATAGGTAAAAATATAGAAGATATCAAATGGTGGCTAGTGATTGGTACTGGTGCAGACACAGAATCGTTATGCGCATCAATACAGTATTTTAAAAAAAATGCACCCAAAGACACTCATCTTTGCATTGTTGGCACACAGGCCAGGGAATCAACAATATTAATATCAGCGTTCGATCTTACTGAAAGATGCACGTATATGGGTGAAATTAGAAAGATTAGCTTTTTAAATATTTTAAACTCTGCTAGCACGATCATAAACCTAAAATATTTAACATTCTGTCCAGATGAAATTATCATGGCTAGAGCTGCAGGCTGTCATATAGTTTGTTCAAGCTCGTCAGGCGCTCAAGAAATCGTAGGCAAAAATAGCACAATCTTAAAAGAAAATCTTATTAATCATAGATCTTTTGTAGATAGTAATGAAAAATTTGATATAAATCTAGAGAATGGACTTATTCCGTATACAGTCGAAGATTTTAAAATAGAAAATCAGACTTTTGACGATAGTGAAAAAAATATAAGTGATATTGATATATCACTTATATGTAAAAAATATATTAATATTTTCAATAGTATAGTTGATAAAAGGAAGAGTAGAGATGCAAAATAATCATAGTAAAAGATTTTTTAAATTTCTAGATGTACTTGATAAAAATAATATAAAGTATGTTATCATTAGAGGGTTTAGCAGATTTCCTAATTTTCCAGACACTGATGTTGATCTAGTATATTCAACTGATAATCATGAAGAATATATCTCTCTTGCAAAAGAGCATCTTGTTCCATATACAGGTGTAAGAGGTTCTGAATGGACTAGCTTCGGATCAGGTGAGTGGTGTGAGATGCTATATTCGCCATGTGGCACGCCTGGTGAGCCTGATAGTAATATACCAAATAAAAGATTTAGAGTTGATGCATATAACTCTATATACTTTAAATCTCCATACAATAATTTTCAGACATACTGGACAGTTTCAAAAGAGTTTAATGATATCGTTCTGGATACAAGGATAAAGATATCTGAAGATTTTGGATCATATTATATTCCAGAGCCAGAATATGAGATAGCACTGCTTATTGCTAGAAATGTTCTTGATAATAAAAAAAGACCTAAATGGAATACTAAGCATAAAGATAGAATAGCTAGTATGCTTAACAGCATAGATAGAGAAAAGCTAACAAGTAGAATATCAATGCTTTTCCCTAGTAGCGATAAGATTGTAGATTTATTATATGATAGCAGCTTTGAAGATATAATGTACTATGCATTAGGAGTAAAGAGATGAGCTTAGTTGCAAGAATACTGTCTAGAGGAAAAATCAATTTTCCTACTAGCAATAGTGACTTTATTATAGAAGACAACCCGGGAGATGAATGGCCCATCCACATTCACTTAGGAGAATCAGGAGACTGGAAAGTAAGAATTCATTTCACTTATGAAGAATTTGACAACCTTATATCGCATATGAAGGATGAAAAGGAGCAATATGGGTCACGTTATTAAAAAAATTATGGGAAATAGGGACGATGATCCCTTTTACAAAGAGTTTACAATAGAGATAAACGAGTCTGTATCACATAGAAAGCTTCACAACATAAGAAACTATCCTGGCGATGTTCATTTTCATGCCAAGAATCTGAGATTTGATTTAAAATGGGATGATTACAAAATACTCAGAGACGCATGCATAGAGGCTCATAGAATTATAAAAAATAAAACTAATGAATAGAAGTGAACAAAATATAACACTACGCCCAAGCTCCCGGATAAGAGTTTTTGATGATTATCCTGAAATTTTAGAATTTAAAGCACCAACATTTAAAGACGATATATATCATAAAATTGTGAAAGGTGGGAACTTAACTGTCTATAGAGTAGTTGAAAATAGCAAAATTATGTATTTTGACTCAATAGTTCCAATTAGTCAATTTATATTTAGAGGAGAAGATCCGCTTTTTAGATTTTTTGATATAATATCAATGTCAAAAGATGAAAAAGAAGAGCTTATAAAATACTCAAATAGACAAGACAATGCTCTTATTCCAGTAGATAAAATCTCTACTAATTTTAAAGATCATATTTTAATAAGAATGAGATGCTTTCCTGGATTACCACTAGTCCCAGAAGTGTCAAGCATTCTATACGATGACACTCTATCAAAAAATATGGCAAAAAACTTTAATTTAGTTTTTAACAATAGAGAGACAACATTTCAGTTTATATACGATTCATTTATTAATATTTTATTAGGCTTAATGGGATCTTTAGGGCTTTATATTTCTGATATAGCACCAAATAATGTTCTTATAACAGCTAACAAGCTTGAGAGTGAAAAGTTTAGCATGTCTCCTTGCTTTATAGACTTGCTAGATTTAAAAAGATTTAGAGAACCTCTAGAAGTAGACATGTCTAGGCTGTTTTCAATTACCTATGAAAGAGTTTCTCAAGTCTTTATTGAAAACATAAGCGAAGAAGCATGCTTTTTATTTCCGACATATGAACAGAAAAATAATGAAAAAAGCATCAAAGACTATAATAACAAAATTAATGATCTTTTTAAGATAATTGGCAGGCCAAGATTTATTACAATCAATAGAAATAGCATATCAGGCGACTTTGTTAAACTAGAGAAGGAGCTTAGCTACAAATGAAAAAATCTTGCACGCTTTTATTGCAAAGAAATTTACCAGAAGTTACAGAAAAATTCGCTGAAACGCTCTTAAAGTACAATGCTGACGTTACAGATTTATATGTCATAGAGAGCGGTTCAGATGACAATAATCTCACAAAGTTTAACACTTTTCATGCAAACTGGGAAGATGCAAAAAAGAATGGCTTGCGAACAGGAAGGGGTTTTAATTACGGGTTAAAAACATTGCTTGAGAAAAATTTAGATTATGACTTTATAATGATGGCGACAGGCGATACTCAGCTTCCAGAAGAGCCATCGGTTGAAATTATGCTAGAAGAGATGGAAGTTCATAAAAAAATGGGAATATTAGCTCCTGTTACATGGAACTGGAATACAAGAATAAGCTCATTTAGAGACAAGCAGATTACAAAAGCAATGGGAATTCAGCTTCCGCACATTTGTTGGCTTTTTAGAAAAGAATGCATAGAAGATATAACCAAAGGTACATCACCGAGTATATATGATGAGTTTTTATATGATGGTACAAATTTTAGATGCTACGGCGCAGATACTGAAATTATGATGAAAGCATATAGAAGTGACTGGTTTTTTGGTGTCACTTCAAAAACAACGCATAAAGAAGATTATGATCTAACAGATCAAAATTATAAAAAAATGAAAACAGATTCTCATAATATGCATAGAAAGCTTATGTGGGAAGAGGGCAAAGAGTGGATGCTAAAAAAGTTTGGCTGCGCTACAAAGAATGAATTTAATTCATTGCTTTGGAATGAATATTTGAAATTTTTCTCAAGAAATAGCGATCTCGTCCCATTAATGTACTAGCCAGTCAGTTTAAATAATTTATAATTTTGACAAAATAATGTTATTATATAAATGAGTATGCATAGGAGCGTTTAATGTTAATTTTAGGTTTACCATCTTTTCACAATAGTGGGTGGGGACTAGTTAAAGATGGAAAAGTAGTAAGTGCAATTCAAGAAGAGCGCCTAAATAGAGTAAAAAGCTATCCTCAGCACTATAGAGACGATATAGAAGTGTATCCGATGCACCTTGGTATTGACTATGTGTTTAGAGAAACAGGCCTAAGCCTAGCTGACTGTGATGCTGTGACAATACCTATGATTCCTACACACGATAAGCTAGTAAATGCTGCAATGGTATCTGTAGACTCTGTTGATGAAGTTCTTAAGAAAGATATGATGCCGCCATACAATAAACTGCTTAATCTATTAAAATCAAGAGAATTTAGTGGAAAAGTAGTATTTATAAACCACCAGCTCTCACATGCATCATATGTCTATAATTATTCTGGATATAATTCCTGTGATATTTTATCATATGATGGTGCAGGCTGCGGCTGGCCACCAGAAGTCGTAGCAGGCTATCATGTTGATAATCACAAGTATACAAAGTTACTATCTCATAGAGTTCCCCATAGTCTAGGTCATATTTATTCGAATACGACTGGGAGAATATTTGGAGAGTCTGACTGCTTTTATTCAAAAAAGCTTAATAGATACATGTCAGACGAAGCAAACGGAAAAGAGGGAAAAGTTATGGGATTAGCATCTTATGGAAGCCCGATAGATAGCTATAAGATGATGGTACTTGACGAAGACAGTGATTTTTATATTGCTACTTATCAGCCAACTAACAAAATAGGATACGAAGGCGTTGAGCCATATTCTACAAATCTAGGCACAAAGCAAGAAAACATACCTAGAAGGGAAAAAAATAAAGTCTGGGATTTTAATGATAAGTCAGACATATTTTATGCAGACTTAGCAGCAACCGCCCAAAAGTCAATAGAAGATGCTGCTATGCACTATGTTAAAAAATTAAAAAAGATAACAGGATCAAAAAATATATGTCTAACTGGAGGCGTTGCACTCAATAGCTGTCTAAATGGTCTTATAAAAAGATCCGGTATATACGAGTCAGTATTTGCAGGACCTGCAACCCATGACGGCGGCCATGGAATAGGGGCGCCTCTATATTACTACAATCATATAAGTGAGCAAAAAAGTGAAAAAATAAGCAATGATTTTTTAGGATACCCATATACAATAGAAGATTGTAAAAATGCAGCAAAAGATCTAGGTGTAAGCTTTAAAGAGTTTAAAGATAATAAATCACTGACTGAAGATATAGCTGATTCACTTGTTAATCAAAAAATTATTGCAGTATTCTCTAAAGGGTCTGAGTTCGGCCCTAGGGCTCTTGGGCATAGAAGTATAGTTGTTGATCCAAGAACACAAGGAATGAAAGATACACTGAATGCACGGGTCAAGTTTAGAGAGGCATACAGGCCTTTTGCACCAATAGTTTTAAAAGAGCATGCTCTTGATTACTTTGAATTTGAAGAAAGTGAATACATGCTATTTGTTGCAAATGCAACAGAAAAAGCTATAAAAGAAGTTCCTGCTACTATACATGTTGACGGTACAGCTAGAATGCAGACTGTAACTGATGATAACGAACCGTTCTATTCAATGTTAAATAATTTCTATAGATTAACAGGCGTGCCTGTGCTTCTAAATACAAGTTTTAACATAGCAGGTGAGCCAATTGTTGAAACTCCGGAAGATGCAATAAAGTGTTTTCTTGGCACTTCAATTGATATTTTATATCTTGACTTTTTAAAAATTGAGAAATAGAAATGTTTTTAATCACAGGAAATTCTGGGTGTAGTGTAGAGATTATAAAAAAAAAATTATAAGAAAGTCTACATCTGATATTGATTATATTCCAAGGCTTGAGAAGCAATCTAAAAAGCAAGAAATGTTTTCTAAAAATATAAATGTTGATGATATACTGGTACCAGAAGTTATAAAAAGAGACTACAAAGGATACGAATTTTCATTTGATATGGATTACATAAGGTCTCTTGACTGTGTTTCATTTTTTAATATTTGCACAATAAGAGAAATAGACCAGTTTGTACTAAAAATAGCTGATCTAGTAAAAAAAGAAATATCCTTATCTACTTTTAAAGAATTTCCAAGAGATGTATTTTTTGAAAAATATGAAAAAGTTAAAAACCTGTCAAAACAGTCACCTTGCAAAGATGTATTTAACAAGATTGAAAATAGAATCGATGAAATCTTTTTAAGCATGTGCAATGATAATATTCCAATCGGCTTTTGTCACGGCGATCTTACGCTTTCAAATATTCTAATTAGAAAAAATGATAAGAATATTTTTTTAATTGACTTCCTTGATAGTTTTATAGAGTCGCCAATTATTGATATGGTTAAGATAAGACAAGATACAAAGTACATGTGGACAGTATCGCTGTACAGAGGATCTATAGATAAAAATAAATTTTCAATATTAATGAATCATATGGATAGAATGTTTGAAAAAGAGTTTATGAAATATGACTTCTATAATAAGTTTTATACACCATTCCAGATCATGAATTTCTTAAGAATACTGCCGTATATCAAAACAAAAGACCAAGCAAAAATTTGTGAAAATGCTCTAATAGACATAACGGGAGCAGTATAATGGATTTAATAATACCAGTTTCAGGAAAGTCTTCAAGATTTCCTAATATGAGACCAAAATGGATGCTAACACACCCATCAGGATACCCGATGTTTCTAGAGTCAATAGCTGGATTAGATCTTGATAAGTTTAAAAGAATATTTTTAGTCGCTCTAAGGGAGCACGCTGACAAGTATAGCTTTGAAGAAGGTGTAATAAGCGCTGTTAAGAAAAAATTTGGATTAAAAATATCTAAGAAGTTTAAGATAGTGATATTAGAAGAAGAGACTTCTAGTCAGCCAGAAACTGTAGCCATGTGTATAAAATTAGAAAATATAACACAGCGGTTTATGATAAAAGATTCTGATAATTTTTTTACATGTGAAATATCAAACAATAATTCTATTGTTACACACTCTCTAGAAGAAATGGAAAAAGTAAATGCTTCAAATAAAAGCTATGTCTTGCTAGATGATAATGGTGTCGTTCAGAATATAGTAGAGAAAAAGGTAATAAGCTCTAATTTTTGCGCCGGTGCATACACATTCGAATCAGGAGAAAAGTTTTTAAAATCTTACAATAGCATAAAGCATAAAGAAAACTTATATGTATCTCACGTAATATACAAGATGATACTTGACGGAGATGTATTTAATATAGAAAATGCTAAAAGCTACATAGACTGGGGAACGCTAAGCGACTGGAAAGAATTTAAATCATCTTTCGCGTCAATATTTATCGATCTAGATGGCGTAATAGTTGAAAACTCAGGCCAGTTTTTATCTCCTTCTTGGGGAGAAACAGGCCCTCTATACGAAAATATGAAATGTGTAAATGAGCTATATGATACTGGAAGATGTGAAATAATAATAACAACATCTAGAACAAGTGATTTTAAAAAAGAAACAGAGAAACAGCTTGATAAAATTGGATTAAAGTATCATAGAGTGCTATACGACTTAATGCACTGCCAGAGAATAATAGTGAATGACTTTGCAAAAACAAACTCATTCAAGAGCTGCAACTCAATAAACATTCAAAGAAACTCAGAGTCGCTTAGGGAAAAGATAGACTACATGATAAAAAGGGCAAAATGAAACACAAGATAGCAGTTGCAATATCAGTTTATGATAAGCTTGAGTTTGTAAAAACAAACTTAAATATCTTTAAAAATGTGTGGCAACATATAGATCCTTTTATATCAATATGCTGCAATCATGAAGAAACATTTAAAGAGCTAAGCAAAATAGACGGAATAAACGTTGTTCGAGGCCTAGACCATCCATTTGAAAGAAAAGAAGACTTAAGGTTTAGGCAGTATGACTGCATTAAAAAATCAGTTGCAAATGCAGCAAATCATTCAGACTATGTTATACACTGGCACGCAGACGCTTTCGCTCTAGATGATTATGAAATAGTGAAGCTCATAGAGTACATGGAAAAAAATGAAATATACTTTTCCGGAAGAGGTTTCTGGAAGAAATCAAAGACACCAAAAATACCCTTCGGTGATATTGACGATCATTTTTTTATATTGAAATCATCTCATGTAATAAATACAAGAATGTACGAAGATGACCCTGAGACTATACAAGCTGTCACATATCTGGCAAATAGCGGGGTTTGCTCAGAGGGAATTCTTGCAACCCTAGTGCAGGGCGGAACGCCAGACAAAAACGTATACATATACTCAGACATGTCTGAAAATCAAGTCCCAGAAAGCGACAGGGTTGATAAAAGATATAAAGACAATATTGCTCATAGGACTTTGCCTCCATTTAATTTTGATCCAATAAGAAAATTTCTACACTGCGATGATATGGTTATGCTTCGCGATATTTTTATAAAAAATAACATAGATGAGTCTATTATTTGTGAAAAATGAAAAATTTTGAAGAAAGGCCCTGGGGATCATACACAGTGTTGCTTGATAGCAATTCTTGCAAAGTAAAAAAAATAGTCGTAAATCCTTCGCACAGGCTAAGCTACCAAATTCACAAAAAGAGATCTGAGTACTGGGTAATAGTATCTGGCGAAGGTGAAGTTATAATTGATGATAAGTCTAGACAAGTTACATCTGGTGATTTTGTAAAAATTTGTAGAAATGAAAAGCATAGAATTTACAACAATAGCAAGACAGAACTTGTTTTTATAGAGACGCAGTTAGGTGATTATTTCGGGGAAGACGACATAATAAGGATAGAGGACGACTATAACCGTATATAAGCATCACATATCTTAAACAAAGCCTCCGCTTGTTATTAAAATTACTATAAAGACTACACACCTATGCAGAAGGAGAATAATATTTTGTTTAAAAATAATATCTTTAAATCTAGTAAGAAAGACGATAAAGCTAGCAACACTAGCTCGCCTATGTCATCTGCATTTAATGAAAGACTTGCATATGAAATGTACGGCGTTTCAAGCGAATCAGACTTAAGAGATGCACTTTATGGAACAAGAACGGATCTAACTGAACCTGAGTATCGTTGTATTATTGAACATCTAAAAAAGTTTGATAATCCTGCATATCTTGAGATAGGTGTTTATTTTGGCGGAAATTTCACAAAAGTCTTATCCTTTTTAGAAGAAAATAATGAAAACTTTAAAGCAGTAGGTGTTGACTTGTTTGAAAGTCTGCTAGATGCTCAAAATGAAAATCAAACACATGATATAGTGAACAAGTGGAACATTTTAAATGTTGCATTTAAAGATGATCTCGAGAGATTTTTAAAAGGGTCTGGGTTTACAAACTTCGAATTTATACAAGGAAACTCAGACCGCGTCGTGGCTAGCTTGGATCAAAAATTTGATGTATTTTTTATAGACGGAAATCATACATTTGACCAAACATTAAAAGATGCAAATGCGTGTATTGAAAAATCAAAAAAAGGATCTTTTTTAATATTTCACAATGCTAGCGATAACATGGTGCCAGATCCGCAATATGTAAAAAGAGATGGCGGGCCATGGAAAGTCTGCGAGCAATTAAAAAACAGCAATGATCTAAGGTATGTTGGTCTTTTTGATAGATGCGCAGTCTTTGAGGTTCTAAGTGATAGAGACTAGTCTTTGTGTAACCTCTTATAATAGACCAGACAAGCTTAAAGAGGCGCTGTCGTCATTCTTTAAGACAAATACATATGACCTATCAAAGCTTGAGTTAATAATAGTTGACAATGGATCGACAGATAAAAATGTAATTGACTTCATAAAGTCTTATAGTCCAGATTGCAACTATAAGACTGTGCTAAATAAGAGAAATGATTATCCTAACTGTCTAAGATATTCAAAAATACAAGCAAGAAATATAGCATCGGGACAGTTCTTTATAGATTGTCCTGATGATCATGTATTCGTCTGTAAGTCTAGGTGGATAGAAGACTGCATATCTAGAATTAAAATTAAAGACGATGTAGGCGCAATAAATTATTACGCCCAGCCAAGCTATAGATTTACAAAGCAAAATAATGAGATGAGTATAGATCCTGACAATCCGGACTTTTTTATTGCTTCAAAAAAAGGATATGCTGATTTTCACATAATGTCACGTAAAGCTTACGAAAATATTGGAGAATATGATTATAAGCTAGGAAGACGCGCTGAGAGCGAGTATATGAGCAGGTCTTTAGAGATGGGATACTTTAGAAACCTTATGAGATATCCGTCAGCAATATGCATGGATGAAGGAAAATTTGGTGAAGGAGATAGAGGCTTTGAGCTTGTAGAACCAATAGAAAAAGAGTATCTAGAGCACTTTTTATCAGGCGTTAGTGAAATGTTTCCAGTGTCTAATGAAGCGCTAGTAGAGTTTTGTCTTGTAAACGGAAACATAAGGGTGAAAGATGTATAAAGATTATTTTAAAGATATATGCGAGTATTATAATGTTGATGAAGAGACAGCAATAAAACTTGGCACAAGATCAACTGGTAGAAAACCAAGCTTGCCAGGGTCAGCAACGTGTGAATCAGTATCAGGAATGACATATGAGGATATCTGGTCTATAAGAGATAGAGATGACACAGAGTCAATATTTCAATTTTATAGAGATCAAGGTGCATGGAGCACATTTAGACAATGCGTTCGACACAAGGACATGACAGAGTTTCATATAAACTTCTTATCAAGTATTTTTAACTCTGTAGAGATGCGCGAAAACTTTCATATTTGTGAATATGGCTGCGGAATAGCACCTTTTTTGAACACTCTTGTAACATTTCTAGATCCTAGAAGTTCAAAAATTCGTTTATCTATAACAGATGTTGAGAATTGTGAACATTTTAATTTTGCAAAATGGAGACTAAGAAAAAAAATAGAAGAAAATAATTTACCACTAGAGCTCAACTTAAAGCCAGTAACTCCCGCGTCTCTACCAGCATACGATGATCTACTAGACCTTGTGCTAATCTTTGAAGTAATGGAGCATGTACCAAGTCCTCTAAATACAATAAAGAATATACATAGTCAGCTTAACAATAACGGAATTGTTGTTGAAAACTTTATAAAGCACGAACATAGCGACGACGACGACGATGGGCCAGACTTAGCATCTGCAGCAAAAGAAAGAGATGTATATTATTCTTTTTTAAGTGATAATTTTGAACTAATAGGTGGTCCAACCCTCACCGAAAGCCAAGATGGAACAAGGATATGGAGAAAGAAATGAAAAGAACACATATAATTGACAAGCTAAAAGACATGGGCATAAATCTCTCAGATTTAAAGCTGGGTGACTTTGATAGTATAGGCGAATTTACAGCAAAAAAAACAAGAGATCCGGATAGCGAACTATATAACTCTGTTGGCTGTTTTTTTAGACCAAACTATGAAAGAGGTATTTTAATATACTCTCTCATTACAAAGTTTAGACTGACTTCATATCTAGAGACAGGTTTTGGAAGAGGGTATTCTGCACTTTGTGCTGCAAAGGCATTTAGTGATATTGGCGTTGATGGAAAGATAGTAACTGTTGATATAAATTTTGACGAAGATCTTATAAATGGATTGGCTTCTATTTTTCCAAGACAATGGTTTCAAATGATAGACTTTAAAAAAGGGTCGTCTAGCTCGATAGTCCCATCTATTAAAGATAATTTTGATATGATCTATATAGATGGAGACCACACATATGAAGGCGTAAAGTCTGACTGGGAAGCTTGTAAAGAAAAGTATAATGCATTTTTATTATTTGATGATTATCACTTGCCAACAAAGACAACAAATACAGACAACATAGACTGCGCTAAGCTAATAGACCAGATAGAAGATGAGACAAAAGAGCTAATAGTTATGGATAGAAGGATATTCTTAGACGATAGAGGATATTCAGACGAAGATATAGACTATGGACAAGTTTTGCTCCAGCGAGATTTTACACCAGCCGAAAGCAAAAACATGGGCTACATAGATGAGTGGCTAGACAGTTAATGAATATAGCGTTTTTCATTGATAAGTCTCAAACAGTTCAGTCAATACTAGGGCTAATAAGAGAGGCAAAAAAAAGAGAATATATATGCAGTGTTTATTCAACATGTAGTACAAAATCTTTGTCAAACATACCGGAAGCAGATATTAATCTTAATAATATACTCTGGTACCCAATGAGCAACAGGCATGAAATAAAAGACCTAGTGTTGAAAAATATTAATGATCATGATGCGCTTGTCGGAATCAATCTTTTCAACAATATATGGCAAGATATATATGAGTCAGATATGTCTAGAAAGATTCACTCTGTAGAGTATTGCTGGAATGAAATATATAACGGAAGAAAAGACTATACAGGGAGCTCAACTCTATTTGCAAATAGTGAATGGTCAAAGAAAACCATAGAGACTATCACAGAATATGACAATATAAAATTTCTAGGAAGCCAGTGGTTTGAAATAATAAGCGAGTTTAAAAGAGATCCTGAGCTCAAAAGTAGAATAATCACATTTATGGCTCCTCATAATAGCTTTATTAATAACTACGATGGATTTTTAAATAGAGTAAAGATATTTCTTGTTAAGCTTAGAGAGTTCTGCAATAAGAATAGCTACAAGTTAATTCTTAAGACAAGAGAAAAATATTCAAAAACATATCATGATATTGTAAGCTTTGATGGCGTGGTAACAGATAGTAATATCGTGTCTCATTTGATGCTATATGCAGAGTCAAGATGCGTTTTCAATTTCTCTTCGTCAGCTATAAACGAGTTAGCATTTCTAGAGACGCCATACGTATGTCTCTTTTCAGACTATCACGCAAACCTTCATAAAAACAGAGAAGATCTTTTTAGATCAATGTCGTTTATAAATAATCAATACTACTCAGGAAAAATATTTGATGGCATACATTGTGATATGATTCCTGCAAACGACCTCCTTGATAACGATAGATTCTTAAGAGATATAGACTGTAATTTTGAAAAAGTCCAATCTCTTATATGCTCAAAAGAAAGAAACTGGGGAAAGTTTCAAAAAGCTTACTTTCCAGGAGATCACAAGGGCGCGTCTCAAAGAATTTTAAATTTTATAGATTCTAATGCAAAATAGACATACACAGCTACAATTAAAAGTTGGAAATCTTCTAAACTGGTTTCTCCAGCCAAAATCAGCCTGTATAGATAGTGAACCTGACTTTGTAAAAAAAATGTTAATAGAGTCAATATCGTCTTCTTATGACTGCATAGATAGTAGCTTAATTGACTCAAAAGAGTTTAAATATACAATTCCAAAAATAAATAGAGAAAAATACTCTGGAAAATTTCTTGAAAATGTTCTTAAAATAACAGATTTTTTTAATGAAAATCTAGATGATGAGATTACTGACTTTATATTGCACGGAAGTCTTGCTACCCTTGATTTTAAAAAGGGATGGAGCGACTTTGATAGCATTGCAATAATCAAAAATAGCTCACTTAATTCTGTTAGCAAGATGCTAAAAATAAGAGATACTTTTTTTGAAATTGATAGAATGTTGAGACAAATAGATGCACATCAACACCACGGTGTTCATTTTATAACTGAAAAAGATCTCTTAATGTATCCTGATTTGTATATGCCTCACAAGTTGCTATCTAGATCTGTTTCACTTTCTAATGGGTCTTTTATAAGCTTGCATTCGCGTCAGTCAAGGCAAGAGCAAATTTTAAGATTTATATCAATATACAACACTTTTGAAAGTGCAGCTCGTGAAGGAGTACTTTATCATCATGCATATGATGGAGAATATCTACTTCAGAAATTTAAAAATCATAAAAATGCAATGTACCAGCTAAAATACTTTCTATCTGTAATTGTAATATTGCCATCTTATTTTTCAAATATTTTGGGCCATGTATTTTCAAAATCTGAATCTATAGAGTTTTGTAGGCAGCATGTAAGCAAAGCAAATTTTAAAATAATAGATAGTGCTTCTTATGCTAGGAGCACGTGGACAACATGGCCAGTTAAAAATAATATTATACCAGAAACGATTATTAGCACTATAGGTGAAAACTACTTGATTGACGGGTATAATCTTATTAGGGAGATGAGACATTGTCTAAAAATTTAATATGGAAACCTTAGAAGAATACAATAGTGCAATTCTTGAGTTTTGTCAAGATAATCCAGATCTACAGATATACAATGTAGGATCGCTTTCTCACCCAGGGATATCAGATTTAGACTTTCTTGTTTTAGATAAAGTGCCCATAGTATCAAACCACGTAAGAAGCTTTCTTATGGGTGGAAATATTATAATAATGCCATCTTCTATTTTTAATAAAATAAACTATATAGAGCAGTTTAAATTAAATCTCGTTCAGGGCCAAGATATACAAGTAGAAAAAGTAAATTCAAGATATTTTGATATAATAGAGATTATCGAATGGTTGCCTGAAAGAATACTTTTAATAGAGTCAGTTATAAAGAGTGATTGCTATAATAAAAGAAAAATTCATCTATACCTAAAGTCACTAGATAGAAGTATAAAAAACGTAGAAAAGCTAACTTGTTCATATTTTTCTAGACCAGAGATATCAGACATTAGAGATAGCTCTAGAAAATATAATATTAACGATGTGTGCAATGCATATCACAAAGCTGGTGAGGATG
>CEUX01040054.1_pt1 | contig 15368 bp, 20 predicted proteins | sample 531361 | NCBI WGS metagenome assembly CEUX01 (sample SAMEA2622736, study PRJEB7988) | marine metagenome | isolation source: saline water (ENVO:00002010), including
ATACGAGGCAAACGATTTGGTGATCTGCCAATCTCAAAGGTTGACCACCATCATGTGCAAGTGGCCCTGCAATCGGTTTGGCACTTAAAAAAACGAACCGCTTTTGCCAGTTATGTCACTGAAGTTCTGCGATTTGCCGATGCTTTTGATTTGAGAGAAAACATGCGAAGTGCCAGTGAAACGGTGGCGATGGCAAAATTACGCTTGAAAGATTATAAGCTGCCGCCAACCAAGCATTATGCTGCATTGCATTATTCGGAAATGCCTGAATTTTATCAAAAACTAGCAAACAGTGATTTGTCTGATACCTTCAAATTTGCAGCACAATTTGCGATTTTGACGGCTGCTAGGCAAGTTGAAGTTTTGAGGATGCAATGGCATCACTTAGATTTTAAAAACAGGCTTTGGGAGATACCCTGCGATATTCATAAAAATGGCGAAGCTCAACAAAAAACACTGTCATCGTATGCTATAGATGTTTTAACCCAATTTGAAAACAGTAAAAATGTTTTTCATAGGCTCCTTTTTCGGACAAACTACTCGCCCAGGGTAGTTACGGAAAGGCGGGGTTTAGTTTTCAAACCATATTTTAAGCCAAAAAAAAATAAGTACCAAATAACTTATTTGAATGGCAGAAATGGATTAAATAAAATCCCAAAACAATTGGGATACAAAAACACTATGCACGGCATTTGCAGGAGTCCTAGTGTCAGTTGGATGAGAGAGCAACTCAAAGTTGATAAGGCAGTTTGTGACGTTATCCTGGGACACAAGGTTTACAACGCCACGGATGCGGCTTATTTCGTTACTCCATTTAAGGAAGAGCGTTTTGACGCTTTGGAAAAGTGGGGGAAATATTTAAATCAGGACAGGGCAACTTTAAGTTTAGTTGCATAGGAGAAAAGATGAGTGATTTTTGGGGGTATTTTGCTTTAATAATCTGCTTTTTAATTGTTATTTTGCAACATAGCTGACTACGCAAACATTCTAACGCCTGTTTTGTCAATTGTCAGAGCATTTTGCCTGGGAGGGTCTTTCGGGTCATTCGACACAGATATGTGTATCCAGGAATCATATTCGCAAATAATTTGATCAAATAAAATGCCAGATTTTTGAATGGCTTGAACACCTTGATGTGGAGATATGTTACTGATGCGAATATCAGCGGCACACCCAAGCAAGTGTTGTGAGGTATCTTTACTGCCAACAGCATCATTTAACGCTTTACACCGAAAACCACTATTAATAAAAACTGGTGCATTAAAATGGTCACGAACTTGTTGCAACAATTCTGCCAATCGTCTCAGATTTTGCAACTGTGTGTCGTTGGGCGTGTTATTGATTTTTAAGCGAGCAGCCGTACCAGATGCCGTTAGCTCTTCTAAACTGAAGTTTTTGGTTAATTTCATTTTTTCTTAAATAATTTGGTTGCCGATCTAACTCCAAATGAGGCCGCAACAATTGTTCCTAAAATAATTTTGTAATAATCGGGGGCTGCGTCTAATGCCTCAAAACCTCCAAAAACAATCTCACGGCCCCAATCTCCACAGAAGCATAGTATCAGGGGCAAACAGAAAACAATAGTTAACGCTTCATCTTTAAGGCTATTTTGACTGCCTTGAGCCATAATTTTTTCCCAGTCAGCTTCGTGATTAGCGGCCTTTCGATAAACATCCGCTTCAGCCGATGCTTTTATTTTGGCTAATTCGGTGTTTGACTTTTGACGCTCAATGCGTCCCTCTACAAATGTTCCAACCACATTGGCGATTGGACTAATTAAACTTTGCCACATTATTATGCTCTCCTATACTTTGCTGTTTTCTTAGCTATTTTGGTGAAGAAAAAATATCAACGCAGAGCAGCTATCGGTTGGTTGCTTGCCTTTCTTGATATCTTCTCTCTTTTTTCTAGTAGTAGCTAAATATTCTATAGCCCTTGCTGAGTGTTTTTCACCCATTTTATTTTTTGCTTGTGTACTCATTTTCATCCCTTAAAAACCTCAGAGCTTCATCTTTATTTTTAAACTCTTTAACTCTTACCCCATTGGGTATTTGCCAGTTTTTTTGAATACTGACTGCTCTCCAATTTTTAGCAGAATCTAGCCAGGCCAACCATCTAATCTCCATTCTTTCGTTTTGACCAAGCACTTGTAGCCATAAATGAGCCAATTATAGCAAAATTAGAGACATAGAAAGTGCTTAACAAAGCTGAAATGGTGTCAATACGAGCGATTGGAACTAGAGGAGTCATAACAAGTGCTACACTCACAACGACACTCGCCAACGACACCCAACACATTATCCTTTGCTGATCTGCCATTTTATCCGCGTTTTCAATACGAATCATTTTTTCTTCACGCTTTAATTCTTCATCAGAAACAACGCCATCTCCATCAAGGTCATGTACAGCATACCGACTATCAGGCTCAAATTTTTTCTGCGTCAACTTTTCTACTCCTATAATAAATATGCTCACCACTTACCAGCTTTTTGCCCTGCTTGAATGGCAAAATCGATTAAAAACCAAATCATAAATCCACCAAAACCCAGGATGGCAACAATTGTTCCATAATGGATAATGTTATCGATTAGTGCCTGTTTTCGTTTTTTTTCAGCCTCTCTAGCTTCCTTTTCTTCTCGAATAAATCTAGCTCTATTTTTTAAAAAATCTTTGTAAACTTTTGCACCGTTCGGATAAGACCAATACATTTTGTCTTTAAGCTCTCTCAACTGACGCTCAGAGTTCTCTTTAGCAACTGCCAAATCCATTGCCATTTGATTAATATTTTTGTTTTTTTTCTTGCTAGATTTTAATTCTTTCTCAGCTAACTTTATTTGATCTTGGGCTTCAAACAGTTTGCCAAGCCCACTCGTAACTTGTCCAATGTCAGCTTTTGCGTCTAATAATGTATTTGTTAATTCAGCGGCCTTTTTTACTCCCGTAATAATAAGCCCGATACTTGCAGGGTCTAGCACTCATATCACCCCACAACAAAATTAGATGCCAACAACAAAAGCAAAGCCCCTGTAGCCGCCAAAAGACAGTGTTCAATGCGTTGTATTCTGTTAAATATAGTTTTCCACCTTTCATCACACTGAGCTTCGTGTCTCTTAAATGCTATTGTTAGCTCTTCAATATTCATCTCTAAAATCCTGGTACGCCAAATAAATTAATCCGATTACAAAACCAAGCAGCCCTACTGTCAACAGTAATAAAAAAAATACGTCAAGTATGATTGGTTGATGCACACAGTCAATCTGCACTTTCGATTGCGTTTCCATCAATTTTTGCCCACTCTGTCACCAAATCAAAATATAAATTCCCTGCAACCATTGGCACTGAAAATACTTGGTCATCTGCCATTGTTAGCTTAATAGACCCATTTTGATTTGTGATTGGTGACGTAACATATTTCGCTGATTTTATTTGAAATGTATTGTTCATTATAACTCCGCAGTGAAGGCTATGTAAGTGGTGGCATCATTTAAAGCCGCCAACGCTGTGCCGTTACCAGCTACTAGGGTAGTCGCAGACGCAGCCACTTGTAACGTAGCCCTTTGACTTGAATCTGTGTTGGTATCAATCGCAATCGAGCTAACTGTTGTTCCAGCCTCAGCAGATGTAAGAACAGCAAAAGTCCCACCCGTTTCTAGGGTTGGAATCCCACGCATCTGGGGGTAAAAATTTACAGGATGACGGGAATCATCTGTGGTTACACAAAAGCCCATAAAGAATCTATCGTAAGGGCTTTCCGCTTGATTTTTTTGATAATATCTTTTGCATTTTTCTAGTGTTGCACCATACGGCTCGAACTCAAAATCGGTTCCGACTGTTCCTTGTTCAAGTTGCATCCCAGTTATGAGAACCTCGTTGCTAGTGCTACTAGCAATATTAATATTGGATGAAGACACCCGATTAGCACTTGTGGCAGAAGCCCAGCTTGTATTTAGCGTGCCACTGGTAAAATTACTTCCAGCTGCCATCCAAATAATTACATACATACCAACACCATTGTCTGCACCAGGACTTCCTGTGGTGTCTCCAGCATAGGTTAATTCTTTTTTCTCCCATGTGTTGGCCGATGATATGGTAAATGTCTTTGATATTTGGCGTGTATTGTCAGGGTCGTACAACTCTGCCGTCAGAGTTCCAGTTAAGTTACTTTTTATCCAGAACGACAGTGTTAACGCATCTGCCGAACTTGTGCCTTTCTTAATCCTAATTAGATTCTGTGCTTCGAGTGCTTGATACATATCTACTTGTGCGTTGGAAGCCAACGAGGTATCAGCGGCTGTACAATCAATTTTTGTGCTATAAGTAAAGCCAGAACCAGTAGGAACATCAGTGCTTCGTGCGATGGTGTATGTCCCATGTGACGCAATATCAACTCCAAAGCGATCTACAGTATAATAACCTCCAGTTGTTTTACCTGTCACCGAGGTTGACCTTTGCCAAACGTCTTGGCCTCCGTTGATTAGCAAATTTTTTGATCCAGAAGGAACGGGTGGATATATTTTTGTGATTGCCATTTGTGATTATCCCGATGAAACTTTCAAGGCTCCCGAATCAGACCATATGGCTCCTGCAACTCCAGGGTCGGAGGTTGGAATCCCCGTAAGATTAATTTTTGAATGAGTGACTGCGTCTGCTGCCAGCGATGCCGTTACAACCGTTCCATCGGCTGGCACATTAATGTCTCGAACACTCCCTAACGCTAAGATGTAGTCAATGGTATCAGAACTTGACAGCGTTTCAGTAAAAGTTAAAGTGTTTCCGCTAACTGTGTATGCCGTCACTGGCTCTTGTGTAACCCCGTTGACACTAACAATCAAATTTTGTGCCGTTGCCGGATAATATGCAGAAGACCCTTTAGTCAAAGTGTAGGCTGCTGTGGCACTAGCAGTCAAATCGTCCAAAAGATCAAATGCCCCGCTAACTGGTTCGTTTCCAATATATGCCATTACTAACCTTTCGGATACTTGTCTTTAATAGCCTTAATAGTTGCTTTCCATCCATCAATGCCATTGTGATACAGGTCGTCTAATTGATCTGTTATTGCTGGATACTCAGATACTCTGGATATTTTATAGGCATCAGGATCAACCCAAGCGTTTACTTTATCCATATCTATATCAGTAACTAAGTTTCCATTGGCATCATAACATTTTGGATTAGTGTCACCATCAACTGTCCTCACGTTAGAATGCGTTTTTAGAATCGCTTTGTGTAAATCGCTCATGCCAAAATCTCCATTAGGGTCAGTGAACTGCTTGCCCTTCCATCGTATGCCGCAGCATCGTTATCCCTCTGGGAACGATTCACCCAGTAGCCATTCCCGTTGCTGTCCTTTCCTTTTACGGTATAAGTAATAGAGCTCGTTGATGAAGGGCTGTCCAAAAAAATCATACTTTGTGGCTGTTGGCTGTGCAAAACACCTTCAGTGTAAACAATCCCTGCCCCCGTTCTGCTACCTGCACTATCTCCAGCACCGACTATTGTGCTGTCCCGATGAAAAGAAAAATAGGCATGGTTACTTTGATAATTATTAGTTAATGCCATAGAACATATCAAAAGCACTTTGCTGTTTGCCGCTGAAGGCGTGATGTCAGCAGTCAATATTGTGGTGTATGATGTGCTGGTTGATGTAAAAGCATCACTTTTAAAATGCTGGACGACTTGATTGATTTTACCGCCCCCTGTTCCCAATGCACTTCCGTCAACACTAACTCCTGACGCAGATATCACAACTGTCATTATTTTTTCCCTTTAAATTATCGTCCAAGTTTTGCCAGATGGAATGGTTATTTGACCACCCGTTACAACTGTAATATCACCCATCGACACATGGTTATCATAATCCCCAAGTGTTATTTCACTGGCAATGGTTGAGTCATGCCCCTCAATTCCAGGCGGCAAAACATATCGGGTTGTTTCGTCCGGTTTGTTTCCAATATAAGCCATATTTTCCCTTTGTTAAGTTGAAATAGCATCGACCGCACTGACAACCGCATCGATGCTTGATGCCGTGTCACTTTTTATGTAGAGGCGATCTCCCGATTGAACAACAACTTTTGCACCACCATCCAACAACTGCAAAGCACTACCCGATGGAATCGGAGCGTTTTTAATCAAATAATAATCGGTACTGCTGTTTTTTATATAAACATCGACATTGACACTACTAGTTACAATGTTTGCTAAATTTATGCCAACAATTGTGTCGTATGAGTCAAAATCCGACCCATTGGGAACGTCCACAGCAGAAGTTCCAATCGCCCGTTCAATGTATCTTCTAAAATTTTGTGCCATTAAATTTCCTTCATAAAGCGATAGACATCGCTATTGAGAATCCAGCAGAAACACCGCCTGATGCCCCAATATCAGACAACACCTCACTGGCACTTCGTCCTTCAATTTCTGTCCCATTGACTTTTAAAAAATCTCCTGTGGAAACGCCAGAAGTAAATTTTGGAACATTGGTATTCGATATTCCCGTATCTAATGTTGAAGCAGTCCCCAAACCTAAAGTTGTGCGTTGTGCTGAAGCATCAGCGTCATCAAGCAACGCCTTACCAGCAGTTGTTAGGTCATACGTTCCAGCACTGCCGCTACCAGTCCATTGTATTCCTTTATCTGCTGCACTCGTTAATCCAGCTATTGCGGTTAAATCTGCATCAGCCGGTTGAGCCCCTATGTCACTTAAAACCTCGCTTGCACTTCGCCCTTCCGCTTTCGTGCCGTCAATTCTGAGGAAGTCATTATCACTGACAGTTGCGTTAACTTGAACAATGTTATCCTCACTGATCCCAACTGAAGGAATACCAGCAGCTGAGGCCGCAGCAGCAGTAGCCGAATCAGCCGCAGCCGATGCTGAATTACTGGCGTTTGTCGCCTGAGTCGAGGCAGTGCTGGCTGAAGATGAAGCCGAACTGGCCGATGAACTTGCCGCTGAACTTGAAGTCGAAGCACTGCTTTCAGAAGTTGCCGCAGCACTAGCACTAGCAGCCGCTGCCGTAGCACTTGTTGATGCGTTGTTGCTGTACGTTAGGGCATTTTGTTCGCTAGTCGCAGCACTAACCGCACCTACTTGGTCGCTAACTACTCCTCTGTTGATTGCCATTTGTTTTCCTTCTTCGCTTCGCTTCCTTGGTTACACTGTAAGCATCACCTAGCAACACTTGCGTGACATCGTCCAAGGGTTTCCAGTCATGTGAGTTTTTTATCATCTCGTGAACGTCCCAAGAATCTACTTCTATGACGCTCTTGTTTTTTCGATACTCAAACCTGTACTTTTTGTCCATATATAAAATAGGGGTGTTACCACCCCTATCCTCTGTTTACCAAGCTGGTCGCCCAACAATCACTTTTGCTGTAGCCGCACCAAGATTTTTAGCACCGCCAGTGTTGTTCAAGGCTTGAATGTTTAAAGTGTTAGCTGCCACTACCGTTGAGGTAATGGTCACATCTTCATTATCTATTGATAATGATACACCTAAAACCATATCTCCAAGGGCTAACCCGTCTACTGTTCCCTGATGGTCATTTTCATCACCATCAGCGATATTATCAAAATCAACAGCACACGTTACAACCCACATTTCACTAAATGCACCTGGAAATTGCTGGACACCCCTTGCTTGAGTAATGCTAGTTAAAGCCATTTTTATCTCCTAAAAAAAGGGAGGGCAAAAGCCCTCCAAGTGGGAATGTTAAGCACTCGTGATAAGAGCAATAGCAGCGTCATTTCTCATTTCTGCTACCCCATAGAGGGCATCCGCAGTTAGTAGATCAGCTAAATACTCTTGCTTATACTGTGTTTGTACACGAACATCTTGTTGCATGGCAAGCCCTAATGCTGACTTATGCCCCAACAAACAAGCTCTAGCTCCTGCATTTGATGTTGTATCACAGTTTGAGCTAACAAACACAGACACGCCATACAAATCGCCAATACGACCATTTCTGATGGTATTTGCACCGCCAGATTCACCAGTAAAGGCTTGCTCAGTAAAACGAGACAATCCCATCAGGGTGTTTCTTGCTGATGGTGGAACAGTGAAAAAACGATCTTCCACTGGAACATCTGCATCATCAAGCGTTTGTATTGCTTTCCTAAAACCTGCATCGGTAATCGCATTCTCATTTCCAGAAGCATTGTAGGTCGTACTTCCGTCTCCTGCGATCACTCCAGCGTTATAGGCATTTGTACCATTTCCTCCTTGAACGCCTCGACCAAGCTGAACCAAATCTGTGTCGATTTGCTTTGCCAAAGAGTATCCTGCATCTTCGGTATAATGCTGACGCAAAGTGTCTAGTGCCTGGACAGCCACAATATCCTCAAGCAATACACTATGCTCATAGTGCTTGTTGATTGTTATTGCCACTGTTCCGTGTGTCGGAGCTACCAAGGTAACTTGACTTCCTGCTGCTTTAGCAGAAGCACTTGAACGTGTAAATTTGGGGACGTTAATTGTGTCGCCACGCTTTCCCGTGTGATTAAAATTGGTTACTAGGTTTGCTAGAACCAACGCTTTTTTAAAATCGGCAACAACTTCGTCACTCCACAATTCAGGGATGAAATTGGCTGCCGTTGTGGTAGTTGTATTATCAGTACCTAAAGCCATCTTATTTCCTTAAAAAAAAATTTATCTGACCCGACCTGTTTTATATAATTCCTCTACATTTAAAGAATTATATAGCTCGGGATTACTATTTTTCATGTTGATTAACTCTAATCGGGTGTAAGTTTTACTTCCTGCATTAGCTCCACCAGAATGAACTTTGGCTTTAGATAGGTCGCTTTTTGTCTTCACTTCTTGTTGAGCTTTTGCTTCGGCATTCTTTTGATTGCCAGTTCGCTCTTTCCAAGTTTCCAACAACTCATTTGCAGAGTCATAGTCGTATAGTTGATCTGCTTCTTGCAACAACCTAGTACGAATTTTTGACTTTCCTACCCAATCTTGAAACTCTTTTTGTTGAACGATCTCTGCATAATCAGGATGTTCTGTTTTGAGTTTGTTCACACTTTCTAACTGCTGTATTTGTGTCAGTTTGCTTTCTAGCTCTTGTATCTTAGGGTTAGAAGTTATTTTGGTGTCTACTGCTTTATCAGGGTCTTCAAAGAAATCCACTGGTGGCTCTTCTTGCTTTTTACCCGCTAATAAATGGTCATCAACAACTTTCCGAAGTTGACCAACCTCGAAACCTTGTTTTGTGAGGCTTCTTTCCTTCTCCAAGCGTAGCTCTCTTTCATGCTCGTATTTGGATTTGTAATCGACCTCTGGTGATTCTTGTGCTGCTTCCTCGTTTGCCTCAATCGGCTCGTTGGTCACTTCTTCTGACATACTAGCTCCTTATCATTTTCAGATGGTTTGCGTTATGAAATTAAACATTATTAGCTCCTTATCCTTTTGGGATGGTTTGCTGTTTCTTACAAAAACTATTCATTTTAAAATTATTCGCTCTTATTGTGGCATTAACTGGATAGGTTGGTTTTTATCGCTTTCTTCATCATAAAAGTCTGTTAAGATTTGTGCCCCTATAAGCCCCAACGATCTAAACGTAAAATATGCTCTGTCCCTAGCTTTGCTTGCCGTTTTTGGCGTTCCTGCTCCCAACAATAATCTGTTAGCAAATTTACTGGTTATTAACCTACCTATACCCATATATTTTGCCAGTGTTAAAAAAGCTGACTTAGATGGCCGTACCGCCACACCTGACGCTACTTCAGCACTTTGCAATGATGCACCCGAATCGACTCCTTCACTAAAAAGCTCTGTATAAAGCCTTTGATTTCTTAACATACGAATGTCTTGTCGAGTCAAAAAACGCAAAAACCCTTTTTTACCATAATCTTGGATTGTGCTGTTTAATTTTTTGAAATCAATAACATTTCTTCCATCTTTAAAAACCACCGCTTGCCTCAACATATCGTCCACAATTGCCGACCTAAAACTTAACCCTATTCCTTTTTGTTTTCCGCCTTGTTTTTTTATCTGTTCTACAAGAGTTTGCAATTGTTGTTTATTTCCTTGTTTTATTGAATTTAACGCATCTTTTGCAGTATTATCTGTTGATTTTAACTTTTGAGACATTGAGGAAGCATTGCGAATAACCTCATCCCACTGTTTAAACGCTTGCAATTCTGCATTATCAAACAAAACTTCTAGCGTTTCGGAGTCCATATTTTTTAAATACTTTCCAATAGCGTTTGGGTCTTTTTCTACTTTTTCTAATAAATCGTTATAAGCATACGATTTCAAATTTTGAAAAGTCTCTCCCTTGTCTGTTTCCTGCGACAACCTTTTAATCAAACGAAGCTCCATCATTCTATTGGGCGAGTTAAACTGTTCTGCTAATTGTTGTGGATTTGGGTTTCCTGTCGGTTTTGACGTAAACAACTGCTTGATAAAATACATATCCAAGACTTTGAATCTTTCTCTTGCTGCGTTAACAGCAGCCCTGTATTTATCTCGAAACTCTCTGTTTGCATTTTGTGGGTTTTCAATAACGACTGTTAATGCGTCCCTAACTTCTTTTGCTAACTTACCTTGGTAATCTACTCTGCCGCCTGACGGAATTGTCATGTCGTACAATTCTCTTTTGAAGCCATCTAGCTGTTGCCACTCATCGACAACCACGTTTTTTTCTAACCCTTCTATTACTTTAGGACTGGGGTTCTCTAAAAATTTTGCTATTTTCCTGACAACTGCTGTTAACTCTGCCGTACCGGAGCCTGTTGACTTTGCTTTTGCTAAATTTTGTATCGTTTCTCCTATTTGCAATTTAAAGTTATCATAGTTGAATTGTGGAGCCTCTACAGCTTTTGCAAGTTCGTAATATTCACTAACTTTTGCTTGAGAAACCTTTGACCACTTTTGAGCTAAATTTTGTAAGCCCTCTCCTGTAGCCGATTTTTTTTGTCCACCACCTTTAGCAAACAACTTTGAAACAATTGCATTTTTTGTGTTGTCTACTACTTTATTTAACTCCATGTAAAAATTTGGAGCGTCTGTAGTTTTTAAAGTCATTAATTTTGACAAAGACTTGTCTTTTGCCATGTCAAAATAATTCATTATTGCCCCAGAAACACCTTGAGCTTGTTTTACCACTTTTTCTAAAACTGGAATGTTTGCAACTTGCGTAGGCAATGGAGCAGGTAAATCTAATTCTTTCGCTGCTCTTAATGCTTTTTCTCCTCCCTCTGTTGTGCCAACCAAGCCACCGCCACGACCCGTTGCTGCACTAAATACCCCCTCGCCCACTCTTGTAACACCCTGACCAACCGTGCCTCCAAGTCCAGCTACGACCGATTCGGGAGCTGCTCTTGATGCAATCTCGCCAAAGGTTTCTACGTTTTCCCCCATTATAGATTGTGTACCTTCTTTTGCGAATTGACCACCAATGTTGCCTAATCCAGAAAGACCAAATGTTTTAAATAACGAGAAACCTGAACCAATGCCTTTTGTTGCTAACAACTCCCCCATTATTTGAAAACCATCTGATCCAACAAACTCTATAATGTCGTTACCAATATCACCTATTGTTGAAGGATCAACCATGCTATATTTTTGGTCTTTTGTTTTTCTAAAGACAAACTGAGGCTCTGTATACCCAGGTAAATTTGAAACTGCAATATCACCTTCGGGGTATGCGTTACGAAAAGCTCTTAATTTTTCGTTAAAATTGCTACCCATAGCCATTCTTCCCCTAACCATCCCAGATAACGTATCATTCCCTAACGTGCTTTCGGTTAGAGTTGGAAACGTAATATCATCCGTTCCTATTTCGCTTGCTGATGGCACATTGTCAATTAAATGATAATATGTTTTACCTTTACTTTTTTCTTGCGTAGTGTTTGCCATTTTTTACCTACTGTGTAAAATACTGGATTCTTAAACGCTTAAATTGGCGATAATAATTGCCCGCCTCATTTTCGCTCATGCCATAATCTTCTATTAAACGACCAATTAACTCATTATCTAAATCTCGTTGTATTTTGGGATCGGGGTTTGTTTTAAACAATCTATTTTTTTGTTCTACGTTAAGATCAACTTCATTTCTGAAAATATCATTTAAAGTTACTTCTCTTATAACCCGAAGTGCCGCTAACACTTCTTCTTTTCCTTGTCCAACCTCAAGTGCCGATAATACTTCTTTTGCTATTTGTTGCTCTCTGTCGGTATACCTTCCACTAACATCACCAGTGGTAATTGGGGTTAAAGTAGCTATCAAAAGTTGCGATCTAGTTGCAACATCTTTAAGGTCTGCTGTGCCTACGCCTGTAATACCTTTTGAAATTAAATCTGATAACTGAGGCAAATTCACTGAACTAGCCGCCCCCGCAACCTTACGACCCAAAAACCCTAAAAACCCAACTGTTCTTGGGTTTGCTTGTATTTTGGCTAACAAAGACTGCACCCCATTCACAAGGTCTTTATTTGACCTTTGACTTTGCGTTAATTGTCGTACGTCTTTTCTGTCTGTAGCTTCTGTACCAGTTCCCTCTGCATACACATTAATTGTTTGATTGCCACTGGTTGCCGTTTTTTCTAATATTTCTAGTTCCGTTTTTTCGGATTCAGTAAGAGTTTCTTTGCTGCGTAACTCTAAAATCCTAGCCAAGTTTCTGTCAAATTGCGTTTTTGGCTCCTCTTTGAGTATTTTTTCAAGCACTGACGTTACTTTGTCCATATTCGCTTGGGTTCTCACAGACGCAAAGTTATTGTAAACCGCCTCATACATCTTTCTTTCATCTTCAGTTACATTTTGTAACCTTCCTGGCATAGGCAGCCGATTAAAAGCATCAGTAAACCCCTCATACGCTTGGTTTTCGGTGTTAACCTTAGTTTGTCGTTTAGCTAACTTGTTTTTTAAATCTGCTGTTGATGTTTTTAACGCACTTACTCTGTTTTCTAATTTTTCCCTAAAACTTGTTGACAACGGATATTCAGGGTGGGTCATTGCCAAATTGATTACCTTTATTTTATATTCGTTGTCGTGAATTTGTTGATTATAGAAATCAATTTCACTATCATTTGTTATTAGCCCAGTAAATGATGGAATATTTTTCATTGCAGCTGCTAAATGTTGCCTAGTACCTGTATCGTTAGTCTGTAATTCAACATCACGTGCCTTTTGATCCGCTTGCTGTATGCTGTCTGCGTTTTGCAATCTATATGATAATAATCCTTGCAATGGCAGATTATATTTTTTATATGACCGGCCTACAATGTCAAAAAACCTAGATGTGCCAAAAGGCACACCTTCCTTATCAGCAAATTTAAACGCTTCTTCTTCTGCTTTTTCTGTGTTTTTATTTTTTTGTTGTAACTTCCTAGCCTGAGTTATTAAAGGGTCTTCATATCCCGCTAACCTTTCCGCAATTCGGCCTAATGACTGCCCTGCTTGACCATACAATAAACCAATCGTTTGCCCTGGAGTCAAAGAAGCTCGTGCTATAAGGTCTTGTTGCTCCCTTGCCCTGACTTGTTGTCGTGCCAGTTCTACGGGGTCTACTGATTGTGCTTGTGGTGTGCTAAATAATCCCATTATTGTCCCATCCTATGAAAAGTAACTAGAGGACATTGGGTCGATTAACGCCCCTGGTACTCTTTCTCTTTCTACAAGCTGTCTGCTTTCAATCGGAGCCGACCCCCCCCTATCTTGCATTTGGTCTTGTATGAACTTATCAATAGCATTGCCAATGCCTTGCCCTGCTTCCTGATAAAACATACCTTTTCCTATTCCCACATCTCTTACGGCATCTCCCAATGCTCTACCTGCCGCAGCACTTCCTGCTGTTGCTCGACCACCTAAAACACCGCCTTGGTCTACCAATCCCATTGCTAATTGATCCAAGTCCACAACACGACCCAACGCTTGGAATCTTCTATCATCCAAGCCCAAAGCAGCTTGTAAACTGTTTAAACGGGATTGTGTCGTAGCATCAGCACCTCCTAACAATTGATTTGCCATACCAATCGCAGCCCTTTGTTGATCCAAGCCCAATTGCTCTGAAGCTATAATTCTTCTTAAATCTGCTTCGGACAACGCACTTTGCAACGCTTGCTGTCGCTGAGAGCCGCCTGTGCTTCCAAGCATACCTTGTGTCAGCAGTCTATTTTCTAACTCTAACTGTCTTCTTTCCTCTTCAGGAGCAGCTAATCGTCTAGTAGCGTCTAAAAAAGTAGCAGATGCTTGTGCAGGGTCAAATCCCAAAGCACTTTGAGCCATATCAAGATAAGTGTCTCTCAAATCAGCCAGCCTTGGGTCACTTGCTTGCCCCATAAGAGATGTCCTTATACTGGCAAGCTCTGGGCTTAATCCCTCAGCTTCGCTAAAATATTGATCTCTTATGGCCTGAAATTCAGGGTTAAGCATTCCTACCGCAGAGCCATAACCACCGTCTGGCGAATCATAAAATCTGCCTGTTCCAAAACCACTCCTAACATTGAAAGGACGGAATTGTGAGGCATCTGCCTGTATTTGAGCAGCCCTTTCCGTTGCTTTGGCCGCCTTCTTTCCACCCAAGTAACCACCCACTGCACCAATGACATCTCCGATAATAGATGGGTTTAAAAATTTGCTTCGCCCTAATAGAAAATCAATAAAAATGTTCACTTCATTCTTCCTCGTTTTGCGTAAATATCAAATTTTTGTATGGCAAGTTCAGCCCCATTGACCGTTGAAAAAATACCCACTTGAATCATTTTACCAGCACTTTTACCTATTGAAGACACTTCATCAATAATACGACCCGATGAATACTCCGCTATATTATACTCTGCTACGTTGTATTCATGTGTTGTTCCACCGCCTACGCTTTGCTGTTCTGTAAACTCTGTTCCTGAGTAGTCGTAACTGTGTCGAACTGTAAATACACTCGCTGAACTTCCTTGCATTGTAAAGTTTATTTTCTTTAAAATCTTTTGAATAAAAGGCTCACCAAAACTTATCCAAGCCGTTAAATAGCTCATATCAAAGCCACTGGTGTTGTCCTGATAACCAAAATACTTGCCGATAATGCCTGTTTGCCCAAACAATAAATCACCATTTATTCTTGTAATCATTGACTTAGGATTAATTGTATCCCATGTTGTAACGGGAGATGCCCCGTTGGGCAACACCCTCGATATGTCAAAGCAAAAGGTAATGCCGTTTTGCGGAAAATTGCACAAATAAAATCGTTCTTTTTCATTATAGGTAGACGTTACTTTGCTAATATCTGTTTCTGCACCTATATAATAAAGCATTTCATTGCGAATATTGCTTGAAATGTCACGCATTGGCATAGACTTTTCTTGGATCGTGCGTTGCAAACTCCTGACTCCCGTGTCTGACAGAAACAATAAATCTGTTCCTATGTC
>CEUX01039278.1_pt1 | contig 15332 bp, 28 predicted proteins | sample 531361 | NCBI WGS metagenome assembly CEUX01 (sample SAMEA2622736, study PRJEB7988) | marine metagenome | isolation source: saline water (ENVO:00002010), including
GCAAGATAATCAAAGGTCATATTAGAACCTTTAAATGACTTATGGTTGCTGTCGGTTGCTAGATTTGAATTACCTATTTGTTTAATGATAAGAGTAAGGTTATTACCATTTATATTAAAGGTTGATGAGGAACTTATGCCTATTTTATTACCTGTACCATCTTGTTTTATATAAATGGATCCTGAAGTGTCTTGATTGTCTTGTTGGATAAAAACTGAATTGCCAGCGACCGCACTAAAGCTAGTTAGCGTGGTGAATAGGATGGTCAGCACTATTTTCATTATCTTGTTCATCGGTACTTGCCTCCTCTACTTCTTCTGGCTCTATGATTATGGTTGTTTCACCATCGTGGACTCCAGCGTCCTTTTCGATAAGATATTCTTGATATGTCTTTTCTTCTTCTGTTTGTAGTTCTTCTTCTAATACATCTAATTCATCTTTAATTGTGCCTTCATCACCCTCAATAACTTCATCTACAATTTCTTCTTCTTTAAGTTCTTCTTCAATTAAATCTAAATCTTCTGCTGTAATTTCAAGTTCTTCTGCATAATCCCATAATCCCTTTTCAACACCTTGTTTGATTAATTCAACTACACCTTTTTCTATTGCTTTTCTTACTGCAAAAGTCACAGGTTCGTTTCTTGCAACACCAGCTTCAATCTCTACTAGCATTGTGGCAGCGTCAAAATATTTAAATATATCTCCGCCTTGTTCTGTTGAATAGATAGTCTTTTCAATTGTAGTAGTGATTATTACTTCACCACTTTGAACATTAACTAATCTTAAAATAATTGAAACTACATCTTGTCTATATTGTTTGTGTGCTTGTATGCCTAATACTCTTGCACCAGCACCGCCTGTTATAATATTACTATCATAACCTACAACCCCACCGGTTACATATGCACCTGCAAATAATAATGCTGGTAATGGTTCTGCATTTTCACCATCTGCCATTTGTCTAGTAGTTCGTATTAGTTTTCTTTCTTGTAATAGACTTGCTAAACTATGTCTTTCAACTACTCTAAACCATTTACCTTCACCTGCATCCTGTAATGCTTTGATGAGTATTTGATAAGAACCTTGGGTTACTGCTGTTGACATTGAAGCAAAGTCTTTGATAGGTTTCTTTTGACCTGTCATATCAACAAAGTCATAAACAGCAATTACAATAGGTCCATCTTTAGGTTCTGTTATCGTTTCTAATTCTTTATATGCTATAGATTGTTTCTGAACATCAAAGTTCATCGCTGTAGCAGCACAACCTGCTAATGCTAGTCCTAAAAATAATGTCATTAAAGCTCTAAGCATTATGAATTGTCCTCTTTCGGCATTGTAAATGTTGTTACCGTACCATCTGATTCGGTTACGGTTACTACTACATTACCTGTGCCTGATGGTGTTGTCCAAGTAACCACTTCTCCACCAATAGGTGATGTAAATGTTCCTGAATCTTGTTGTAAACCATCTGACCCAAATACATTGTCTGTAATTTGTTTTGCTAATGCCGTATAAAATCTTGCCTCTACATTCGCTTTGAATTTTGCAATTGCAGTATTTTTAGCATCCGTTTTTGCCTTTTCTGCATCCGCTTTTACCTGAGCGTCAATAGCATCCTGTCTAGTTTTCTCAATATTTTCAATTGTCAAATAATGAGAAGATTGACCTTTACCACTAAATGAAGGACTGCCAAATTCAAAGGTTAATTCACCTCCATTTGACTTTGCAGACAAGAATATAAAGAATATCAATACGCCTAATACTATGTAAATGTGTTTCATTTATTTCCTTTAAATACATTAATATTTATAATAATATCTGTCCGAGATAGGCTAAAAAAAAGGGGACTCCCTAGAGAGACCCCTTAATATTAATAATTCTGCAACTATGGCTTATTTCTTATTTTGCCAAAGTGCCCAAAGAATACCTAGTGTTATTAGACCAATAAGCCCTTGTGACCCTAGGTCTCCTACTATACCTGAAATGTTATTGATTACGCCCAATGATAAGAACGGGACTGCTGAACCAAAAACAACTTCTAATACTATTGACAACCATACTAGACTTAAAGCAACATTACTTATATGTCCGATGATGTCCGTTGCGCTTTTCCACATATTCATACTCCTTTGTTTAATTTGATATCTCAAAGTTCATCATAATGTAATAGTAATATTTATCGTTTCCGCCGTTTAAAAAGGGGGCTAAATGCAATATTCAACCCCCATATAAGAAACAGGTGGAGAGATTATTCGTCCTCTTCAGCTAACTTACTGAAATATGATAATGTTTCATCACTATCACTATCGGTAGTTGTAGTAGAAGGAACCGTATCTACTGCTTCTTGTGGCACAGAATTTGCTTTCGGCGTTGCAGGTGGGATTGCAACATCTTCAGCTGTTCCTGTGTTTCTTGAACCGCTCAAAACTTTATCAAGTTTCGCCTTTAATTCATCATAAGATTTAAAGTTATCGGGTGCAAGAAAAGGTTTTAATGGAAATTGTTTATTCCATAATTCTTCAATTGCTTCATCATTTTCTTTGATAGTTGTAGCCGTTTCAAATTCTGATTTATCATAATTCCAGAATCCATCAACTTTTCTGATTTTTAATTTAAAGTTTGCACCTTGCCAAAAATCAAATGGGTTAATTGGTTTCTCATCCTCAAAGTCAGGTTTCATCGCTTCTGAAATCTTATCAAATATCTTTTTACCATATTTGAACAATTTGATTTGACCTTCATTTTCAGGATGTTTTGGGTCAGACACTACCAAAATATTAGAGATATAAGATAGTTTTCTTTTTCTCTTTCTTGCAATCTCTTTATCTGCCTCAACACCAGAATTCCATAATAGTGTATTTGATTCACTAACTGGATCCTTTTTATTAAGTGTTGTTAAGCTGTTTTCAATATACCAACCACCAGGACCTTGAAAAGCGTGAGACCACATTCTTGCCCAAGGCAAATCTTCATCTTTAACTGCTGGTAGAAATCTTAATACTGCATAACCATTGCCAGACTTATCTAATTCTGGTTTCCAGAATCTATCGTCTGAATATGATTGTTTCTCTTTTGTCGGTGCGACTTTTGAAAGTTCTTGAACAAGAACATCTAGGTTTGATTTTGAGCGTTTTAACGCTGCTATACTTGTATTCATATCTGTATGTATCCTTATATTTAATCGTATTTAATTGTATTTTTACTTATCCACACTTCACATAATATATAAAGTATTTATACAAGTTTAGAAAGACTATCGTGGGATTGACCGGGAGGCGTACCCACAATTTTTCAGGAAGAGTCCCAGTTCATTTGAATGAAGATAGGTCCCTACTAATAAACAACATCCTGGCGTCTTGAACCGTTTGGTCACTACCCTCCAGAACACTTGCCTTATGCCCTCTTAAGCATTGTTCAGCCAGATAGAGATTAAAGTTTCGAACCTTAAATCCTTTTCTTTCTAAACTTGTATCTACTATTATAACAAAAAGTAGTGCTAAAGTCAAGCACTATTCCTTATTATGTTCAAAATTAAATGACAATTGCTCTCCGTCTTTGTCCGAAAATTCAATTGTTTCCGAAATATCATCACTCGGAATATTGAAAGAAAACTCCGAATCAGCAGCAAATCCCACTTGTATTTTATTACCATCTACCATTGTTACCGTATCGGCACCTGTAACCTCTAGACCTTGTGGTTTTTCCGCTTTAGCAAGTTTATCTCTCAATTCTTTATTGTCATTGATTAATTGTTTATTCTCTTTTAAATATGATTCCGCTCTTTCTTCCGCAACTTTTAATAAATGCTTCAGTTCTCTTATCTCTATACCTGCTTCCATTACGGTATGTTCTGCTGTAAATTTTCCTGCCTGGTCCATAATTACTCCGAATGGTCTAGTGATAATATTTGATTTCTCAAACGAGTAGCTCTATTACCAACTTGTTTTGCCCATCTGGAATCCATCATTTCTATTGCTGCTGTAGGCCAATCTGCCCTATTAACACCTGCAATAAATTTTTTGAATTTTGATAAGCGTGGTGCTCCCATATTAAAGCACATATTCACTATCACTTGTTGAGCAGTTTCTGGTAAGTCATCAAAATTAGGAAATACTTTCTTTGATTCACTAACATATTTTTTAACATCTTCATCAAATATAGCATTTACTCTTTCTTCACTTACTGGTGTGCCTACAGGTTTACCGTGTTCTTCATCACCTTCAACAATTAAATGTCCTATACCAAATGTTGCATAACCTAAATGGTCATTATAGATTTCATATTTGACACCTTCATCTATTTTAAGTTGTTCTCTTAAATCATTTATATTCATTACATCTCCTTATGTATTTTTCCATTGCCAACCTTCCGACAATCCCATTTCTTTCCAAGTCTTTTTACCCTCTTGTATATTTAACAATGGATAACGACCATTAGTATTGTAAAAATCATCTACAAAAGATTTCTCTATTGTATGAAAATCTACTGATACTCTTTTTTTAATTTTATTACCACTAAATTGAGGAATATCAACTTCAACAATAGGGAGTGGTAAAAACCAAACTTCAACATCAGAACCCATATCTAATTGTTGTTTTATATATTTGCATACAGCATAATTTCTCATACTTTCAGAATTGCCAATATCACCTCGTAAATAAGCATTTATGGTACTTTCTATACCACCCTTATCTTGCGAACCGCCTATCTTAACAATTTCTCCTTCAGTTGCTATAATATATAATCTTCCAAAAGGGTCTTTTCTTAAATCTTTATAACAAGTATAATTAATAGTTAATTTATCTTTATTGTAAAGTATATCACCTAATTTTACCCATTGATTTAAGTTTAAATCATTTATTTTATCTTTCTTTGGTAACCCTAAACCAAACATTATATTTCTTTAACTTTCTTTTTCAATAACAATTTAAATTTTGTTATATTATAATTTAAAAATGGTCTATATCTTATCATTCTATCATATAATTTAGGCCATAAGACTTCTTCTTGTATATTCCTATTTAGGCTTTTTGTAAACCCTAAAATATCATCTAGTATCATAAATGATTCTAATGTTATTTTCTTTGATAAAAAATATTTAACTATTGGAGGATGTTGTCCGTCTTTGGATGTAAATACATCATCAAAATGTATTTTCTTTTTTTCAATCTGTTCTATTATATAATTCACATCTTCACCAAAATAATATGTTAATGACTCTACTCTTTTTTGCCATTGTTTGTAGTTTTCGTCACCAGACTTGCCAATGATATCACCAATCCATAAATTAGTGTTAGAAATAAAATTACTAACGAAGTAATCAACAATGCTATTATTATCATAAGATTTAGAAAGCTTATGAAAGTAATAGCGGTCCCTTCTTTTAGTAAATGTCTCCAATCTTGCAGTTGTTCTTCCACCGTGCTTATGAAAGTCATAAGTTTTTCTTTTACTTGTGAAGTGGAGCTTGATTGCCAGATAGACTTTATAAACTTCAAAACCATTCACTTACTTATACATCTTCACCAAGATACTTTAACATTGTTTCTGGAGACGAAACCGTATATGGGTCATCATCTAATCCTAAATTATTTAAACCTGGTTCTTCAAATAATGCTAATATATCTCTATTATTAATTAAAGCTGAATATCTCCAACTTCTCATCCCAAATCCTTGAACAGGTTTATTTACTAACATACCTAAACTTCTAGTAAATGAACCATCACCATCAGGTATCATTTTAACATTTTTTATACCAAGGTCTCTTGCCCAAGCATTCATAACGAAGGCGTCATTAACTGATATACAATAAACATCATCAATTTTCATTTTTTTAAATTCATCATACATTTCGTCATATTTAGGTAATTGTTCGCCTGAACAAGTTGGTGTAAATGCACCTGGTAAACCAAACATAACTATTTTTTTACCTTTAAATAGTTCGTCTGTTGTTTTATCTACCCACGAACCACCTATAAATGTGCAACCACCTTTCTCATCGGTATCATCTACTCTAAATTTAAATGTATTATCGTATAATCTCCAACTATCCATTTAATACTCCTATCAACCATAGTGTTCCAAATATTACTATTGCTACTTCTGCTCCTGTCATAATTAATCTCCTTATATTGGTAATTTAGATTTCTTTTCTTTTAGCATATTCAATTCTTGTGCCTCAAAAGCTATCTTCTCTTTTAAATGTTTGTTAATCAAACTACTAACACCACTAGGGTCAATTCCGTTATCTTTACAATACATTAAAATAGCATCCATATAAGACATCTTCTTATCCTTTACAAGTTCCTCTACTAATAATGCAAACTTGCTTGGTGTTATAATCATATCGCTATTATACTACCTTTTAGGTCGATTGTCAAGATAATCCTCATAAAATTTTTGGCATTTTTCATACCCACTCATATGTCCGATTAGATAAGCACAAAGAACCAATGCACTTACTGAAAAAAAAATATATAATTCCATATCACTCTCCTATTATTTAATTGGTTTGGGTGAGGAGGGGTGGTAAGACCCCTCTCACTTACCTGAACTCACCCCTGGTACGGTCTATTGGACTTGAACCAATACCCTTTATCAGGACCTCTCGGCGTGTCTACCATTTCCACCAAGACCGCTCTTACTCCTCATTTAAGAGGAAACTAGTGCCGGTTTCTGTTGCAAGGCACCGGCAAACCCCTAACAGCCTAGGCTGCTAAAGCATAACTTTGTGAGTTAGCGTTTATGTTTTTGGTCATTCAAGGGAACCACCCCTATCCTCTCCTGCACGGTTTCTGATATGAATCGATCCTAATTCCACCCCTCAAAATACTATTAGTGTTTTAAATGGTGGAGTGGTCGGGAATTGCACCCGAGTCTTCTCTATCTACTCCCATTACACTCAACGAGAATTTAAAAAGCCTACGATTTTATTTAATTTATAACCGTGAGACCAAACTCCTCGACTTACTAAACTTTTATGCCAACTATTATAAGATATATCCTTTATATTTTTCATATGAAATAAAGTAAGGCAATCGGCGTGAACCTGATTACCTTCTTTATCTTCAAGAATATACTTTTTAGCATATCCATTTTTATCTAGTTGTCTTTGTTTTCTATATTTCATAATCTGTCGACCCTAAAAATTAAAGCATCTAAATCCTGGAAACCCCAAATGGAGTTCTTGAATGGAGTTTCGATTCTAAAACTTTATCGGCCATCCTAACATTACTCCATTTTCAAAACTTAAATTATCAGTTCTAGCTGGAGGTTCATAATCTTTAAAATCATTATAAAATTTTAAATCTTGACCATACCCCATAATGCAAGTTGTTCCTGCTTCAAGAACCGTCATTAATACAGACAAGTCTTTATTGCCATTCATTACTATTGTTAATAATCCGACTACTTGACCGTTACCTCTTATATTGATAACCTCACCTGAAATAATAGGCACTTGTTTAAATACCTTTTCTGCTGTTTCAAAAACCATATTTGTTTCACCACAATAAATTGGCATTTGCTGTGGCGTCAAAGGAGGAAACATTGGTCGTTTTTCCTCTTCAGCTTTTGCTATATTAAAATTCAAAGAACAAATAATAAAAATCAAACCAAATAATATAGATTTAATCTGTTTCATTTTCTTTTCTCTTATTCTTTTGTATTAAATACTTTGTGAAATTCGTCTATCGCTGGTTGTAATAATTGTAAGTATTCTTTTTTGTTCTTTTTAAAAACTTGCACAGCACCATCTTCGGTTACTATCAAAATTACCACTTGTTCTATTGGTTGCTCAAAACATTCCTCATACATTTCACAATAGGCAGAACCTTGTATAAAATAGTTCTCTACCCATTCTTCTTTCTTCTCTTGTTTGGATGTTTTAAAATCTATTACTGAAAGAGCACCTTCGTATTCGGCTATGCAATCTACCCTACCTGCTATTTTCCATCTTTTACTATATAAACTTCCTTCTTGTATTCTTATATTATTTATCTTATCTAACTCTGGTTTAAGCAAAGTAAATAATGCAATTGGTAAAACATCTTGCTGAGAAAGTTCTTTGTTATTTAAATAATCTTCAACTAAATTATGAACAGCTGTTCCTCTTTTAGCTGCCTCTCTCATTATTTGATTCGCTACATCATTACCAACTGACTCTCGCCACCTGACAAGACCATCTTTATTTCTTTCAGATAAAACACTTGTAATAGATGGATACCTTTCGTCACCAACTACATAAAAGCGCTTACCTTTAATCGTTTCTGTTTTTATATTTGGGGGAAATTCGTGAGCAAGGTGTGTAAAAGATTTCATCTTATACTTCTCTTGCATAAAAGCATTCAATTTATTCATAGTATCTATTATAACAGGTTATGTGATGATTGTCAAGCCGTTTCCGTAAGTAGTTTTACCGTTATCTTTATATGCCGTTAAACATTGTTTTCTATTACCTTCTGCTTTATAGGAACAATGAACCCAACCACTATCTTCATCACCTTCTACATAAAATTCACTAATCAATTGGTCAAACTTTAAAGTTTTTGATATCCAAATTGCTAAATCAAAGTTATCAACACCTGTAATTTCAAAATCAGCAGCTTGGCCTTTGGCGTGTTGTGAAGATTTGCTTGAACCTATTGCTTCGCATAAGTCTGGACTTCTATATCCGCTTGTGATTCTTACAGGTTTCTTATAATGGTCTCGGATGGGTTGCAATATGTTTTCACATAATGCTTTTAAATTTTGTTTATGTTCTTCACTAGGGGTATTATCAATACCTTTTCTAGTAGCAGTTTGGCTTTTAGTCATTTCATTTAGACTAAAATTTTCTGATAATTTCATTATCTATCCTCTTGTTATCGCAATAATCTTTTTCACCTGCTGTTCAATGACTTGTGCCCTATTAGGCCAATGGATATATGCTTCGGGTGCTTTTGCTAGTTTTATCATTAAAGGTAAAACTAATTTCTCTAGTTTAGCAAATTTATCTTTATACTCTTTACCTAAATTATCTTTTCGTAAATCGTATTCATCATCTAGTTGTTTTTTAGTTATTGCTAGTTCAGTTTCATTTTTTGTGACAACCGTTTCTTTTGTATCACCGACTAGTCTAGTTAGTTTATCTAATTTACCTTCTAGCCTAGAAATAACCTCTCCTGAAACGGCTTTAGCCGTTCCTTCAGCAGTTTGCTTAACTACCGTTTCTGTTTCTTTTTTACTTGTTTCAGCTGGTTTGCTTGCAACGGAAGTGAATCCAAAATCACCCCCTAGTTCATCAAAACCATCTAAAAAATCAAAGTCTGCCATTTGTTTATCCTTTGGCGGCGCCGCCTTTACATGGAAGATTAGCGGATTGACTACTTAACAATAAGTCTACCGAACAGGTAAGATGTTTTAGTATGCTCGCTACTTCCATAATAGTATTTATATATTTACTTCTTCCCAGCTCTTCTTCGTCTGTGTTTTTCTATCACTTGTTGGGTTTTAACCTCTTTATTACTTCTTTTACCATATTGTTTTGCAAGTTCACTTCTAGGATGTGCTTCAGATATTTTACCTAAAACATCCTTCCATCCTCTATCAGTTTTACTATCAATTGAACCTGTTCCTGAAACAATATTTAATTTTTGTGGAACAAGATTAATATGTTTTTTCTTTATTGCCTTTTCCATTTCTGCAATAGACATAAAATCGTCCCATTCTTTACCAGTTTTTTCATTTCTAAATGTATATGTCGGCATTATTCTTTTTCATCTAGTTTATATTCTCTATCGAATACTTTATAATCGACCTTTAAAGGTTTCATTACCTCTAAATGTTCTAAAACTTTTTCTTTCTCTAATTTTGAGCAAGTATAAACATCTAATTGAACCATTGAAGGTATTAATTCATCCCAAATATGGCAAGCAATATGACTTGTCTTAATTATACAAACTGCGGTTACGCCTCTATTACCTTCTTCATTTACATAAGCAGCAATAGGGTTAGTTCCTAAATCTATCGGTGCAATTTCCATACCTATCTTTTCAACTAAATCAACCATCCATTTTCTTATATCTTCGGTTGTTATAATAGGTTTCTCAACTTCAGCTCTAATAATAATATGTTTATGTTCAGGTATAATCATTATATATCCTTGGTTAATGATACCAACTTGGAATATCTCTTTTAGTCCAAGTTGCTAAATGTGTCTTGTATTTTTTATAATAGTTTCTATATGCAACTATACTATCTATATGTTTTACATCATCTGGCATAGCAGGTGGTGGTTGTGTAAATGGTATATTTAGCGGTGAATTGTAAGGTGGGTTTCTTAATAACTTTCTTAATTTAATATCCGTTAAATGTTTCTTACCATACCTATGTGTATATTCATCACATAAGTTAATCCATAATTGATATAACCAATAATAATTATATGCTGACTCTCTTACCCATTTAGCACTAGGATGATTCTTATGTGTTGATTTGTATAAATTTTCATCAACACCTCTTGTAGCATCCAGTTCTCTATGTGCCGTGCATAATAATTGAGCATATTCTAATATCATTTTGACACAATGTTTGTCATTATGATATTTTGCTGCTATCTTTGTATCTTCATCTAAATAAAATATATTCATATTTTGTCAACTTTTTTCATAAGTGTTCTCAACTTATCTTTCCATAATGCTTTGAATACTATATCACCAGCGTTTGCAATTGCCCATTTTAAATTTGCAACTCTACGCCAAAATAGTCTTTCATTAGGACTTAAAGAATCTGTTGTAAGTTTCATTATATCACCTCCCATACTATTTGTCAAGCTTCTTAATTATTCTTTTAACTAATTTTGCATAGTCACCATTTTCAGAATAATGGATTAAAGTGTCTGCTAATTGATATGCACTTCCACCATTTGCTCTTACTTCTCTAAATTTCTCATAATGGGTTCCAGTATTTAATAAACTTATATATGCTGCTACTGATTCACATTTTGTTTCATATGAAGCAACTCCCCATTTAACATTAGGTCTATTTCTAGGTTTTAAATGTAGTTTGGTTAAATCATAAGTTTTAACACCAAATAATGCATTACCTTCGGTGGCAAAATAACTTCTTCCCCATTCACTTTCCAATGCAGCCTGAGCGGCAACTAAAAGTTTTGGTATTCTTTGGTCTCTCGGAATCCATAGGTTCAAGTAATCTACACATTGGTAAATCGCTTGGACAAATGTTTCATCATTCGTATATTCAAATGATGGTTCCTGTAAGTTTAAATTCTTTAATCTATTTTCCCAAACAACATTGTTTTGGTCAACTGCTTCTCCAATTTGTTTATGATAAATCTTTTCTACATAAAAATTTGGTTGAAAGGTTCCATAGATAAAAGCAGATAATACTACTGCTGATAACATTCCTACCTTAATGAAGAATCTTTTTAATTTCTTCTTCCTAATTTTGGTTAATAAAAATCTCTTTCGTTCTCTTTTAATCACTTTTTTCATATGTGTAAATAATGTGTTAATATTGTGTTAGTTAATTTGTTAGTAGTTTTTTCAATTCTCTTTTTGTTTTCCAAGGTGAACAACTAAACCATCTATATTCAGGATCAGGTGTAGCAGGTCCTTCAAACATACCATTCAATCCGTGTTCGTTTGCTGATTGAGCTTTAATATGTCTATTTAACATTAATTCAAGAGCGGCACTCCACTCTTTACACTCTTTATATGGAACACCTTTAACTTTTCTTTTAGGCGTGTCATATACACCTTTTCTATTATCAATTATTCCTTGTATAACTCGTTTATGAAATCTATTTAACTTCATTAATATCTCACTTTCAAATCTAATCCCATACGATTAAATTTTGTTTTCCATTTATAAAATATGGCATTATGGTTGCCTGTGTCTTTTCCGATAGTCAATTGCCAATGATGGACCATTTCGTGTCCCAATATATCTAAAAATTGTTTTAAATTTTTAAATTTTGGTTTAAATGTCATTGTCGTTTCGCCTGTTTCAGAATCATATTCGTAATAAGCAAGAGCATCCCTAATTCTTCTTATACTAAATCTATCTATTGGGTCTAATCTACCATTGAATATTGCATAATTCAAAATATTATAATAAAGTTCAGTATTAGGTTTATTAGGTTTATAAGGTTTCTTATAATCTACATCCTTTAAAATTGTTGCTAACTTCTTATGCCGTGCCATACGCTTCCTTTACTGCTTCTTCCCATTTGTATCCTTGACCAACAAAAACGCCATCTTTCCCTGGCACTTTTGTCACTCTAGTTTTTGTTTTCATTGTTTTGATATAATCAGAACCAACATTAAAATGCCAATCTAAATTTTCTTCTAAAACTGGCCAAGCGTGGTCATTATCTCTTAATTCAGGTTTTAACATCATCCAATAATGATATGCAATATCTTCATTTGCGAACCAAACACATCCTTGAATTTCTAAAATTTTAGGATTATTTGGGTCTTGAAATGACACCATACAATACATATTGTCAGCAGGGTTTATATTTTTCATATTGAATTCCCTTCTACATCTACTCCGTGAACACCGTGAGCAGAATTTAATCCGTTAGTTATAGTTTGTTGTCCGTTTCTTAAATGTATAATTTGGTCGTGTAAATTTAGAGGACCACCGTGTGATTCGGAATGCATATCATCTAAATTTGATAATGTTCTCAAATTAATACTAATTTGATTATTCAAATCTCTTAAATTATTAAGTATTTGAGCAATCATTTGGTCGTTAGTTATCATAATATAATCTCTCCTTTTATTTATTATATATGAATATAATAACATATTCGGGTCGACATTACAAGCATTATTCCTCTATAAAAACCCTTATTTTCTGCGCTTTTACCAAATAAAAAACCCTTGTAAATCAATGACTTATAGTCATCAAAATACAAGGGTTTCTGCGATTTTTAGTGTATTATTTCTTATTTGCAACTGCGGAAGCGGTAGTTCCAGTCGGTTTTTTCATAAAATTGTCGTCCCAACCGAATGCTTCTTTAACTAGATTCGCCGTAAATCCTTTATATACATTATTGAGCTTTTGGTCTTTAACTACACATAAAAATTTGGCTTCTTCAGCACTTAATCCTTCCAATAATTGAATGAATAAAGTTTCCCTTTTTGTTTGAGAAATGGAGGCATCTCCACCTTCTACAAAAAGATATAATCTTTTCGCTTCAGTTGATAAAAGTGTATGGTCTGTTCCCATTGGAGCTTCATTCACTTTGTATGGAACTTCTCCATTTGGAAGTAACCATTTGATTTTTGTATCAAATGCTGCTCTGCAAACTTGCCTCAATGCTTGAGAATCGTTTTCTTGCAATACTTTTAATTTTCTTGGTTTGTCTTTAGCGTTATTTACTCTTGTAGCAATTTCACTAAACAATGTGAAACCACTTTTACCAGCGTCTGCTAACGCTGCCATCCCTTGAGCGGATGCTAATGCAGGATGTCTTGCTGGTGCTTTGTCTTTTGATTCCTCGGCTATAGTGCCGTCAGGATTTCTTCTTATTATAACCATATTTTTCTCCTTAACAGGTCTTTCAAGGTTAAAATTCGTCTATAACCTCGATTAAAGTTTTAAGTTTTCTCGATATAAAGTAGTTGAGTATTTTATCTCTTGTTGCTACTTTTACATTATCAAACTCACGACTAATTTTTTCTTCCAGTTCGTGTGGAATACAAGAAAGGTCTATTAGCCTTTTATTCCTTGAGTAATTTTTTTGCTCTTCATCACTCATAGTCATAAAGACTTCATTAACCCATTCTTTAATCTTCTTTTTACTTAATGGTTTTTGTCGTCTACCATCAACGAACACATTATCATCGGATAGAACATTTGGAATTCCATCACTTCTATCCCCCTTTAATATATGTTCTTTAATATATATACTCGGTGTTTCGTCTTTACCGACTAATTTACCTAGTATTGGATTGTATTGTTTAACATTTTGTCTATGTAATTGTATAAAATCTTTGTCTCCTGATACTATCATCACCTTTTTCTTATGTTCAGGACCTGTAACCTTAAATACTCGTCTAACTAATGTAGCAATAACATCATCTGCTTCTGCTGTTTCTACTTCAATAAGTTTATAAGGCAAATATTCTTTTAATTCAAGTTTGATACGATTTAAAAAATCAAAAATAGTTTGCCAATCGTGTCCCGATTCTTCTCTTGCTTTTTTTCTACTTGCTTTGTAATTTGGAAAGTCTTGTTTTCTCCAGGAATGTTTGCCATCTGAAGCAATAACTAATTCGCCATATTCTTTTGTAAATTTTTTATTGATACCACGGAGACTATTAAGTATCATATGTCGGACTAATTCTTCGCTAAGGTCTACAGCGTTTCGCCCATTAATTTGAACCATAAGGTTCGAAATCATTATTTGGTTTAAATCAACTATAATCATAACTATTATTATAACAAGAAATTATCTAATTGTCAAGGTCCATTTTAGGTTCAAATTCTATTACCACTTCTTCTTCTGGAAAAAGGGATGCCTCTTTCTCTTTAGGCTTCTTTTTTGTTTTTTCTCCTGTTGTTGGAAACTTTTTAGCATAATCTCTTAATTTTCCTATAATATCTTGATACTCCTTTTTAACGCCAGCTTCTTCTGCTAATTTAATTCCTTTTTGTTCAATATCAGAAAGATATCTATTTTGTGGAAGATTAGCACCCAATCTACTATAATTTAAATCTGTAAGTCTTTGTCCGTTTTTTAAGGTTACTATATTGCCAAGTATATCGGTAACATCTTGCATTGGGTGTTTCATACCAAAATCTCTATACAATAATGATTTGATACACTCAACAAGAACCGCCAAATCTTTTAAAAACTTTTCACTTTTCATATGAACAACATTATCTTGAAATACAGCAAGAATATCCATTGATAATTGCTCTGTTAATTGCTCAACAAATTTAACTATCTCCCTTTCTTTCATTTCTTTTTCAGAAAGTTTAGGTTGAGGTTTTGGAGCTCTAACTACTCTATTTTGTGGAAATTGTATTAATTCTCCCATTATCTTTTTTTCCTTGCCAATTCTCTTTGTATCCATTTGATTGCAGGACCACTTGTTGGTTTTCTATTGATTAAACCTCTTATTCTTTTATGAACAGAAACATTTACATCTTCTGCTGGTTTATTATTATCAATAACAATAAAATTATTTCCTCCAAATATTCTTTGCAACATACCTATATTCTTTTGTATTTGTTTCCAGGAAGTTATTACTATTGCTTCTGGTAACTTTCTTGCTCTCATTCTATTTCTTTTTAATGCAACTTCTAAACTTGTATT
>CEUX01053111.1_pt1 | contig 15327 bp, 20 predicted proteins | sample 531361 | NCBI WGS metagenome assembly CEUX01 (sample SAMEA2622736, study PRJEB7988) | marine metagenome | isolation source: saline water (ENVO:00002010), including
CACGAACCAGCAGGCCATCAACAAGCACGGCCAAGAAAACGTTCAGGACTTTTACAATCAAGTCTTGAACCAGCAGGCTATCAACCAGCACGGCCAAGAAAACGTTCAGGCATACTACGACGCCCTACAAAAGCAGCAAGGTGGGCTTGGGCAGGGCGTTGGTCCGCAAGCGGAAGTGAATAACCAGCAGGGCTCTCAACAAAAACTTGAGGAAGTGATGAGGCAGGTGATGAATACTGCCCTTGGTAAATAAGTATGCAAGGTTTTGGAGCAGGACCGGGCGCACCGGGTCAGACTAGAGACATCACAAAGGGTGGTTACCCCGGTTCTGGTGGTGGGTCCAAGGGTCAGGTTTCCCCCCAGGCTATGCCGCTTGGAAAAACATTTACACAACGACCCGCTACTCCAGCTCCTACCCCGCTAGCCCCAACGTCCACGTCCGTTCAACCACCTTTGTCGCAGGGCGTTGGTTTTCAAAAAATGTAGGAGTCTGGTGTGCTTGAGTGGGTCAAAGATATTCTTCGGTCTTGGGGGTACTTGTCTTACCCTCCAAGCCCGTTTGATAAAGCTCGATTCTTTCGAGGCATTCAGGGTGTAGAGACGGGTGGGCTTGGTGACCCGCACCTACAGGTGAACCCTACGTCTACGGCCTCGGGGCTTTATCAAATCCTGTGGAGTACCCTTGCAGACCCCAAGGTTTATATCCCCGAGCTTATAGACGCCACAGGCATTAAGATGACACAAGATGAGTTCCTGCGCCGAACCGATATTCAGCACGCTGTCATGGACAGGCTTTTTACAAAAGGTTTTCGGTACAAGCACGGCCTGGTTGATAAGTACGGTGACAGACTTACTGTCCACACCCCCGCGACACGGTACGACCTAGTGAGGCGTGAGTTCGCGGGGGAAGATTTTGATTACACTGAGGATGAGATTTACGCCCTGCAACATTTTCTAGGTCGGGGAGGAGCTAGGCGTTATCTGCGTTCGTTGCTCCCAGGAGGACCGCCATACACAGCTCCTGGGAAGAACCTTTCTCCACGAGCTTACATCGAGAAGTACCGATACTATCGTGACGAAGGGAGACATGATGCCAGTTAACTCAAAATATCCGAATGAGACTGATGCTCAGTTCAAAGCAAGACAAAACCAGAACAGACCACCTCAGATGGTTGGTAATCGGAAAGACTACGACCAGAAAATGGCAGGACCGTCAGGAATGGCTCAGGGTATCGGCCCATCTTCACCCAGCATTCAGGGCGGTGATGGGGAAATGGACCCTAAGACACAAGAACTATTGCGGCAGATGATGAAAGAACAAGAACACGAGGAACGTCTTCGCAGAGCCTACAAAGAAACATGGGAAAATCGCAATCGCTAAAGGACAAGGTTAAGATATGGCTCCCCCTAATCACAGGCGAGTCGGACCCACAAGGAGGCTGGCGGGTCGGCGGCATGGTGCCCTTGGCCCTCGGTTGGAAAAACACAAAGGACGCAAAGAGATGCCTACGACGAATAAAAAAGAAGTTCCGGCGAGTGCGCTGACGAACGCTATCGCCATCTTCTTACCCATCGTGCGAGCCCTCATTATCGAGGCGGAAGCCTCGGGTAGGAATGGTCCTGAGAAACATGCGGCGGTAGCCGAGGCTGCGGAAAAAGCCTATGGAGTTTTACAAGGTTCGGTGAAGGAGCTTCGCATCGTGCCGTGGGTGCTTATTTCCCCGTTGGTTGTGCCTGCGACGGGGAGCTTGATCACGGTTGTTGTCGGGGTGTTGAACAAGTTGTGGGGAAAGGTCTGGTCCTTTGTGACGAAGTACCTTGGGGATGATGAATGAGGAGGAGCGTCACGAGAAACGTGAGCTTCAGCAAACGCTTGTAGGGCTGAAGGAGATCCTTTCCGACCTGACTAGTGGTGAGATCAAGATCACCCTGGCGAGGCTAGAGGAGAGGGTCCATGCTCACGGAAAACTGATCGCGGCTCTTGGTGGTGCAATCAGTTTGATCGCGGGGGCACTTGCGGTGCTGGCGGATTAGGAGAAAGCAAATGGCAGAGTATAGAAAACCTACCAAAGAAGAGCGCGGCCAACCCCCTGTCGGTCGCAGTGCTCATCCCGATTGGGATTATTGGCCCGCGTTCCAAGACGACCCCTGGACCGGCATGAGCACGGCAGACATGCTTGGTTTGGCACCCTTCGCCATGCTGCCTGGTAAACTTGGTAAAGCCGGTAAGGCTCTTGCGGGCGAGTTAACCGGCGGTGCTACCGATGTGAAAGACCTCGCCAAGGGTTTGTCTAATGTCGGAGACCTCCTGAAGAAAGAGCCTTGGAAAATGCCAAAGGTTGTTAATCGGGAGCCTGCGGCGCCCAAGCCTAAAGACCTCCTGGGTGACGACGCGGCGGCTGACTTTTATCGTAAGATGAGAAAAGGTACCGGGCCAAGAGAGGTGGTTGTCTCGGACCATAGGCCATACGACCCGGTAAAGGTTGAACGAGACGACTTGTTCAAGACAGAAAGCGGGGGGTACGGATCGTATGGTAAAGGAGAAGCAGCCTCTACCAACCCTGTTCGTGCGACGTTTAAGGCCGACCCTGGTGGACATCGGGGGCTTAACGAGGGGCGGCGTAGACAGATTAGACGTGAGTGGAAAGGCGAACCCACCGACCGTCATTCCATTCAAGCCGAGCTTGATCGTGAAGCAAATTACAAGGGTTGGCCTCAACCCGACCTTGTAATGGGTGATACACAGCGGCGATTACGGCAAACCCCAATCGGCAAAAAAATGTCGCAGCGCCGACATGATGAGAAGCGTCCCGAAAAGCCTCGTCGTGTATCGGTGTCGTCCAAGCAACGAACCAAGGATGCCGAGGAAGGTAAACAGCGGGTGAGTGGAGCGGAGCGACGGGAGGCTATTGCCGAAAAGCTAGAGGAGCGCGACTTCGACTGGGAGAAGTGACTAACTCTCTTCGGGCAGCGTAGGCACACGCTTCTTTTGGAACGGTCGCCAGCCCCACTTCCATAGGACAGGGAAGAGTACACGCTCCAAGCGACGGACTTGGGACTCCTGCGCCTCGGGTAGGAGGACATGCAGTAGCTCGTGCAGCAGCACCATCGACCGTTGCTTTCGTCCCAAGCGTCGTGCGATGTAGATGGTCTTGGTGTCCCAGGTGACTACCCCGTCAAGCTCATCGCTTTGAAAACCACGGTCCTTGTTTGCAACAACAACCGTCCACTTCTCCTCACCTACTTGGATCGTGCCTAGCTTCATTGCTTTATCATAGCATCAGGGTCAAGGATCTTGAGAAAGTTGGTAGTCTCTTCCAAAGATAAATTAGTGCGGGTGGTGAGAAACTTTTGTAAAAGTTTTCTGTACTTAGACCTGTACTTGTTTTGCATGACACGCTCTTTAGGTGCGTTCAACGTCAGCTTATTGGTTATCTGACGCTCTACCCCCGCGTCATAGCGGACCACCTCTTCGTAAAGCTCTGACAGTGGATCAAGTACCAAGAGCAGAGCGTCTATGTGGATACGTAGATACTTCAGGTCATTCGCGGTTGGGCGGTTACCCGCAGCAACCCGTTCTCTGACCTTAATGGCGTGCCTCATACACTCTTTAAAGAGTGACTTGTCTCTTACAACCATGCCCGTACATTCTCCCCCAAGACACTAGAGCTTAGGGTGATCTTCTTGCGTAGTGCTTTTAAAATATGGTTGTCGATAGTGTTGGGGGACACGAGATCTACGTAGGTCACGGCATTTTTCTGACCGATGCGGTGAAGTCGGTCCTCAGATTGTAGTCGGGTATCGAGCCGAAAGTCCCGAGAGAAGTACACGCAAAGGGAAGAGGCGGTCAGGTCAAGGCCATACCCTGCCACGCTCGGATTGCCCACGAAGAACCGGAGCTTGGACCTTGGGTCTTGGAACTCCTTATTGATTTCCACACGCTTGGCACCCGGAGTATCGCCGTAGAACGAAGCTACCGAGTCTTTGCCATAGACTTTACCAAGCTCCGTAGTGAGGAGGTCAATGGTGTGGCGGAAGTGCGCCCAGATAACCACCTTCCCTGATGTCTCCTCAAGAAGATCAAGCAGTACCTGTAAACGATTGGACTCCACATCCAAGACTTCCCCCTCATCAGTACCGACGTGACCTGTGACAATCTGTTGCAGCCTCAGTAGCCTGGTTATCACGTTCTTACTGACAATGGTGTCATCACCCAATTCAACCAGCGCCTCTGCGGCTACACGCTTGTACAACTTCCGTTGGTCTGGGGTAAGCTCTGCCTCCCTGGTGAGGTATGTCTTCTCGGGCAGGTCCAGACACTCCTCCTTAGTGAGCCTCGCTGCGTGGTCATCTACTCTGTCTTGCAAATCTGCAAGGTTCTTGTAGTCCACCACCTTCTGGAACTGGCGTTGACTACCGAGACGCATGGTCTGTGTGACGGCGTAGCGGCCCGCAAAGGCGTAGTAGTTTTTAAAACCCAGCAGATTGTTGCCTGGCCCGGACAGGAACTCGAACGGCGCGAACAGATCTAGGGGAGAGTTTGGGGTGGGTAGCCCAGAGAGCACACGGCGGTAGGTGGTGAGCCGTGATAGGTTGACGGCATTCTTCGTGCGTCTCGCTCCTCGGTTCTTGATGCTGGTACTCTCGTCGATCACCATGGCGCTTGGACCTGGGATCTTTTCCAAGAACTTCTTGGCGTTGGTGTAACCCTTCCCCGTAGGCGTAGACAACGCCTCGATGTTAATGAGCAAAACCTTTAGACAACCGTTGTCCTCGGTGAGGATGTCGTGGAAAGCTGCCTGTTCTTTCTTAGATGTCAGTTTATTCCAGACGTGGAGCTGAAGCTGAACCATGTCGGGTAGGTGTTTCTCAAACTCCTTAATCCAATTCCGGTAGACACCAGCAGGTGCGAAGATAACAGCATGGGTGAGCATGTCATTCATCCAGAGCATGCCCAGTGTGTCGATAGTTATACGGGATTTCCCTAACCCCATCTCCAGATGGAGTGCGAAGCTCTTTCGCCTCCACGATTGTTCAAGCACTGCATACTGGTGGGCGAAGGGGCGTGTCTTGAAAGGGTAGGACTCGATGCTCACCGAACCTTGGGTCGCCGGATGTAGTCCCGCATCCTCCGTGGCTGGTTCCATAGGTATGGACTCCTTTTCGTTTGGATGGACTCACGCGCTGCGTCGGGATCTATGTCGAACAACGCGCAACAGTTTTTAAAGCTGAATAAACCTTGGTCGTTATTGTCGTACACCCATGCTCGGGCGCTTCGGGCAATCATCTCTGAATCGTTAGTAAGATCCAACATCGCCTGTAAGACTATGGCTAAGGCGAGAGACTCTTCCCCAGTGATAGCGTTTCGTTTCGGTGCCAGCTCTTCAACTGGCATGTACGATTCTGTTTCGTCGTAGTTGAGAGACTCAACCCTGGCTAGCAGCAAGCTAGCCTTGGGAGAGTTTCCCCCGAACATCCTGCCAATCGAACGGCGAACGCCACTCATTTTCTGCTGGCTCCTCGATACCCCTGGTCTTCACTCCGTCGATACTGCTGCCCAACCAGTGGTAAATAGTCTTAGCGTTTGGTCCTGATTGCGGCCCGGCCTTCACTGCTAGAATATGCACCGTGACTCCAGCAGCATGGTGCTGCTTGATCCAGGCCACCTGTTCTTTCCCAAACCGTACTTGCTTCCCGTGGACAACCTTTAACTCGATCCAACCGGAGACAGCACTGTCTCGGGTGGCGTAGTAGACATCGGGTACCCCGACACTAACCACCGATTCGATGCGGGAGAGAAGCATGTCTTTACGCAGCTTATCCCGCAGCAGCTTCCAGAACTTGTACTCGTTTGTAGTTGTGTAAGCCATGCACGATGCTACCGCCTCGCACGGAATTGTACAACTCGCAGGAGGATCAGGTATCCAATGAGATCGAGCACTGTATCCTCATCCTCATCTAGTTGTGCGCTCTTAACCCTACTGAGCTTGTCGTCGATACGACACTTGAGCTGCTCGACTGCATCTAGTCCCGAGAAGATATTGACCGGAGTGCCCACACTATTTCCGTAGCGGCGGTTCTTCGCGACCAGCATGTCGCGAACCTGATCGAGCACAGCGACAACATCATCTATGAACGGCGGCTTCACTTGGGTATCGCTCCCCAGTCCGGTGCAATTTGTGAGTCCACCTTCACTGGGACCTTGAGTGGAATTGCTTCTCGCATACATCTTGTGATCGTCTCCATCGTGTCCGGTGTGCCGCTCGCACAGATCTCATCGTGGATCGAGATAAGTGGGGTGATCCCAGCGGCGTATACTTTTACAAGCGCGGCCTTGTTCTGGTCAGCGGCGCTACCTTGGATCAATCTATTCAGACTCTTGTAGGTCCAGGCAACCTTCAGCGGTTGGTTGGGCCACTTCTTTAGAGCCGCGTCCTTTAGCAGCGGCATACCCAGACCGAATGTCGTCGGCTCCCAATGCGTGAACCTACACTTACGCCCGGCAAGGGTAGCGAGAGCCTGGAACCGAGTAGCTTTCTCCGAGCACAAGTCTCGGATCTTCTTAACGAAGGGGAACTCGGCGTGGTACTTTTCCAATAGCTCCTTGCCCTCGTCCTGCTGTAGCCCCAGTTGGTCCGAGAGCTTCCGGACACCCATCCCGTACATCAGTCCGAGGTTAAGTGTCTTCGCGGTGAACCGCTTCACCCCCATCATGTCAGCGACGAGTGCGTGGAAGTCTGCGTCGGGGTTACTGACGTACTCTTTCACAAGCGGGTGGTCATCATCGAAGCCGCGCTTCGCGATGAAGTGCATCATGATCCTTGGCTCTTGGCTCGAATAGTCTGAGCTGATCCACTGCTCACCCTCCTCGGGCAGGAACAATCCACGCAAAGCAGGGCCAATGTCCGGGTCACGTCCAGGGATCTGGTGGAGCGACGGCTGGCTCATAGACAAGCGACCACTGACAGTGCCGTAGTCGTCTGACCGGAGCTGGTTGGTCGTGGCGTGGATGCGCCCCTTGCCGTACCCCGCGTATTCCATCATCGAGTCGAGGAACTGCATACCCTTGGCGAGCTTCCGTGCCTGCTTCACCTGTCGAGCTAGTGGATGAGGGTGCGCTTCTAACCACTGGCTTGTGAAGCTGGGCTTACCCGTCTCCGTCTTGGGCCAATCGGTTATGCCCACTAGCTCGAACACCTGCCGGATAGATTCAGCCGACCACAGGTCCACCTCCCGCCCGGCGATGTTCTTCATCGAGGTAGCCAGTGTCTGCTGATCCTCGATCCACTTGGCTTTTAAAATCAAAGCCTTCGTCTGGTCGAAGCGCACGCCTCGCCACTTCATGTCCCATAAACACGGGGCAAGTGCGGTCTCCAGAGCATAGATACTCTGGAGGTCGTCTTGCACAATCAGGCACTGGAGCTTGTGGTGCAGGCGTAAAGTCAACCCCGCATCCTGCTCACCGTATGGTCCTACATACTGTGGCGGCAGCGCGTGGATAGCACCCTTGGCTCCACGGCGATCAAACCCGAAGGCTTGGGCTGCATCATACAACATCGCCTCGCTCTTCTTCTCACCCAAGTACCGCTCACCCAGAGCGTTGAGCGCATAGCTTGGCGCGTGCTCGTCGAGCAGAGACGCAGCGATCTGCACGTCATGGACAGTACCTTCGACCTCGATGCCCTCACGACGTAAGCCCAGAACATCGTAAGGAGCATTCATCATGACCTTCTCGGCCTTGGTTTTTAAAGCGTCACGAACGTAGGCGTTAGCCTGGTCGAGATCTACGTTCACACCATTCTCATGGCGAATGGGTAAGTACACCTGCCAGTCGTCCACCGCCAGACAGTGACCCACGATGTGTGCGTCGTTAGTCACGGACCCCGGACCTCGGGTAAGTAGGTGGGGGTCCTTCGTCTCACTGTCATAGGAAACAAGTTTGGCATGGGACAGGTCTGGCAGGCTCCCCATGTCGGGAGCCTGCCAGTCCGATGCCGGAAGAGAAAATCCGAACGCGTCTTGCACGTCAGATCTCCAGCGTCTGATCCTGTTCCGGGGCCACGTCGTCCGGCTGCTCGACGAAGACCTTCTTCTCTTCAGCCAGATTCTTGGAAAAGCTCATGGCTTCCTTGAGGGCCTCGGGGTTCTTGATCACCTGACCTTCCCCGATCTTGTATGAGAACCAAGAGCCCTGGTCATTTCTCTCGGGCATCGTGGTCAGCTCGTAGAGGTGGGAGAAGATGGGTGCCCTGAACTCTTTGCCCGCCGAAGTGCGCAGCTTCTTGGCGCTCAACGAGGCGTTGAACCGGCGAGCATACTTGAGTCCGCTGCTTTTAAAACTCAGCACTGCGGGTCCAAGCTCGTTGCCCTCCTCGTCATACACCAGCGAGATGTACTGCATGGTGTTCTCTAGGTAGGACTCCGGGTCGTCGAGGCACACGTCCTTATTGCCTTGGCGCTCGGTCCTTGGCTTTGCCGGATCGTTCACCTCGTAAGCTGCGACGAACCCACCACCTTGCTCACGATTCTTCCATTGGATGAGGGTGTGTTGGAAGCGACACGGAATGAAGTACATCTTCTTGTACGACTTGTTCAGTACCGTATGGAACAGGTCACCTTCCTCGGCACCCTCGACGTACTCGTCCTCGGCCTTCTTGCACTGGGGGCTCATGGACTGGAGGATCTTCACAAACGGAATGGCGGTCTCGTCCTTGGAAAACTCAGCACCGAAACCCTCCATGCCTTCGAGGTCGTCAAGCATAAGCTCTGTCGAGTCCTTCTTCTGTACTGCCTTGCTCATCTCACCTTACTCCTTCTACCTACGTACACGTTAATGGCCGGGGTAATCTCACGGCCAGCCTCCACCTCCTCACGGACGAACGCCCGCAAGGTGCTCGCGTGGACCTTCATGTCCACGGTTGGTTCCAGTCCATTCTCTCGCAGCAACCTGTCAGCAAGAGCAGCCTCTTCCGCCTGACCCTTCTTCAGTGCCAGCTTGACCTCATGCTTGATGATCCCCGCATGTCCCTCTTGTTCAAGCCAGTCGAAGGCTTTCTCTTGGGAGTCAGCAGGGATAGACGCTGAGTAGAAAGTATCCACACCTATGGTGGTTCCGTCCTCCAGTGTAAACTCGGACATACCGACAGCATCCATGGCAGTGGGCAACAGCTCGTTACTGATCTCGTCGTAGGCTTTCTTAGCCTGAGCCAGCGTGGCCTCGGCCTCCTTCACCACCGCCTCACGTTTTAAAAGCTCTTCGGCCAAGCCCGACACACTAGCCAGGTCACTATCATTGACCCCCGCTTCCGCTAAAGTATCAATGATACTGGAGTCCAACTCCCCCGGCTTCATGTTGTCCAAGTTCTCTTGGTCCGTAGCGAACACCTCTAGTAACGTCTTACTCAATGTGTCGTGTCCTCCTCCCTCTTCTCAGCGTAGCCCTTGATCATAATGTCGGGTACTTCCGTGCCCAAAGCTGTATGCGTCTGCCGTGCGGACGCAGCCTGCAACACGTACAGAAAGCCGATGCTCCTGATTACAGTATCGAGTGCATCATCAATGCCATCGCACGCGCTCATCACTTGGTGCAAGGTCTTGGTCGCGGCGCCCACGGCAGCCTGAATTGCCTCGGTCATCTCGTCCAACTGTTCCTGTGCTTCTCGGTCCACGCCGTTTGACTCGGTGCCCTCGGCTTTTGGTTCCTGTTCCTTCGTTGGGAAAGGAAGAACCTTCCCGCCCTCGTCGTTCTCGTTGTCTGCCATTCTCACCTTCTCCTATAATCACATCGCTCAGTGTGTTGAACGATTCAGCCTTACGTTCCTCGCTTCTCCTGTCATACATACGTGTCGTGTTAACGTTCCTGTGTCCGAGAACATCGGCCACCGTTACGACATCGACACCATTAGCCAACAAGGTTGAAGCGGTAGTGCGCCTCAAGTCATGTGGTGTAATGTTTTTCAAATCTGCTCGCTTGCAGATAGACTCCAATGCCCAAGCCACACGGTCCCTGGTCAATGGTCCTTTGGTGCGATGATCCCCGACTCCCGCGAACATCGTAGGTGAGTCGTGATCAGTCATGTGCTTCTCTAGCATACTATGTAACGTGCGCGAAACGCGCACGTCCCGTGGTCGATACGTTTTCGTATGCTCTATTCGTATCACGGGCGGGTCGTAGTCGTCACGTCTCACAGCTATCAGCTCCCCCACTCGCATACCTGTGGTGGCAAGCGTGAAGAGGACCGCCATCTCAAACCTACCGATAGGTGTATCTGGACAGAGCACTGCCCATATCCGTGCCCACTCTTCGGAGGTAACCATGCGCCCGTTAGCCGAGCGCGAGTTGGGTGGCAGGGTTTTTAAAAGCAGGTAACCCTCATACACATGCGGCTCGATCATCCCGGCAGCGAAGTACCTGCGGAGGAGACTGCGCACAATAGCCACCTTGGTACGTACTGTGTTTGGTTTGTTGTACAACAACAACTTCTGCTGCATTCGTTCCAAGTCACCCACCGATATGCTAGACCAGTCTATCGTGTGTGCGTCGGAACCAAAGCTCAGTAGTGCGGCGCACTCCTCCAGTACCCCGCGTTGCTTGGTCGCAGTGCTCTCACGCAACGACGCTAGGTATTGTTCGAGTAGACTCACTTACCCCGAGCCTTGCAATACGGACAAGGCCCCCGAAAGTCGAAACGATCCAACCAGCCCGAACCTCCACACATCGAACAGTAAGGTTTCATTCAAGCCTCGTCCTCTTTCTGTGTGGTGGCGAGCACCTCGTTGAAGATGTCGATGATGATCGGCAGATCGCGAACGGGTAATTGTACAACCGTGTCGGAGTTGTACGCTGCGGCGTTCGTGCAGCTTAACTCACATCGCTCGGCACCCTTATTCCATTTCACTTGCCAGTTCCCCAGCCTACTGGCGTAGCGGCTCGTGGTGTATGTGCGTACTTTGTCTGACATAGTGTTCACCTCTCTGTTGCGTTCCAGAATACTGAGTGTAAAGTAGCAACCCTGCTCGTACAGTCAAGAGATGATAGAAGAATATTCCGTGGAGGTGATGATGAAGTTGGATTTGGTTGGAGTACACCCGTTCGATCCGGAGACACAGTCATGCGCGTGCAAGCTACCCTCGTGTGATTCGCCAGGTAAACACCCGACGCATAAGCCCGTGCCGAAGGGCTGGACAGGGGGACACGCCGCGAAAGTCGAGGGCTTTCTGGTCGTGGACATCGACCCAAAGAATGGCGGACACGAGACACTTGAACAACTGTCCGTGGTCCTTGGGCCTTTGCCGAACGACACGCCGCGCGTAAAGTCAGGGGTCCATAACGGCGTGCGTGGTACACACTACTACTTTAAAAAGCCTGATGGATTCGACTCGACACGCGTAGAGTGGGCACCCGGCATCGACATAAAAGTCTCAGGGCTCATGGTCGTGCCACCATCCCCGCACGTAAGTGGTGTGAACTACGAGTGGGAAGTACCACCAGGGGAATTGCGCGAGCTTCCCGAATCTTGGCTCTTGGCTCTGACGAATCCCGTAACCACACAGTCTACCGAGAAACCCACGTCGCTACCCGATCTCGAAACCAGGATGACTGCTTGCCGGGAGAAGATCGCTACCCTCCCCGCCTCTGTGTCAGGACATGGTGGCCACAATAAAGCCATGGCTGCTGCTGCTTGGATCGTGCGTGGGTTCTGTGTGGACGACGAAGAAGCAGCGATACAGATTTTTAAAAGCGAGTTTAACGATCGGTGTACCAACGCAAGCGGTGACCCAGAGCCGTGGGACGACAAAGCCATCCGGCACAAGATACAAGAAGCGGCGAAGGGTCAGAAGATCCCATGGGGATTCGGGATTAAACAAGTCATCGCCCAAGACATGGGCTTGATCCAAGGCCCGAAGGGCGGTGTGTCTACGTGTGCAGAGAACCTGCGCCGCCTGTTTGAAAAACATCCGGACCTCCAGTTCGTGCAGTACAACGAACGAGCCGACATGATCATGTGTCGCTGGCCTTGGCGCAAGGAAACAAAGCTACGTCCGCTTGAGGACGCAGACATCTTCGACCTCCAGACATGGTTCATGCGTACATTTACCGTGCAGTTCAACCGGGAAGACATTCACCATGCATTACAGTACGTCGCACGGGACAGATCATTCGATACCCTTCGTACCACACTCACCACACTCACATGGGACGGCACAAAGCGTCTTGATTCTTGGCTCATTGATTACCTCGGTGCGGAGGATAGCCCCTACACACGAGCAGCAGGGGAGGTGTGGTTGCGTGGTGCTGTGGCTAGGGTTCTCGAACCTGGAATCAAGTTTGATTTGGCCTTGATCCTTGAGGGCAAGCAGGGTGTTGGAAAAACACAGACGCTTGAGATACTCGGGCGTGAATACCATCTCGAAACCAGCCTTGAAATCGACCGGCGTGGTGAGGATGAGATGTGTCGTAGGCTGTATGGGAGTGAAGCCTGGATCGTCGAGATGAGTGAGCTGGTAGCGTTCCGCAAATCCACAACGGACGCTATTAAAAGTTTTCTAACACGTCGAGTAGATAAGTTTCGTAAACCATACGCACGCACCGTGTCGGTTAAGCCACGGTCCTTCGTATTCGCTGGCTCGACCAACGACAGTGAGTACCTACAGGACGCTGGTGGTGGACGACGGTTCCTACCTGTGCAAGTACACAAGTTAGAACGCGAAAGACTCATACGTGACAGGGACATGTTACTTGCGGAAGCGGCCCATGCTTTTAAAACCAATCGCGTGCTAACCCTCCCGTCGCATGTGTGGGCAGACGCAGCAGAGGCGCAAGAGTCACGTCGTGTGGAGTTGCCTATTGAAAGCGTTGTCGTTGATACACTGCAAGCACGCACGGTCATAGCCTTGTCTGAATTAGCGCACGCTGTGTATGGCGACAAAGCCGTGGCTTCTGCGCGTTCGACGTTTGCACGTCTCGCCATAGCAGTATGCAAACGCGAAGGGTTTTCCCAGGCGCGTGTAACTGTCGGTGGACGCAAGCAAAGGCTATACGTGCGCGAAGGACTACCGAAAACAGAGATTGTACAAGCATGGCAAGCGGAACGAGACGCTAGCCTAGATCCCGAAACAACTAATCAAAACAACATGTTATCTGTTTGACACAGTGCGTCAAAAGCTAGGCAAAAAAATAGGGGCGCCCGTCAAGGCGCCCCTATTCCACGAGATATGGAAGGCGAGCATACCAGATTCGGATTCCAGTATGCCTGTGATGGTCAGTAACTCGACGGTTGGAGTGATCGAGTTACTTGATTCTCGCCTGCCAAGAGACTGTTGTCAAGTGCTCGTGTGGTGTTCAGTACTATTTGCGCATGAATCGGTAGTAGTTCGGTCCCTCTAGAGTAGTCAACGTGTAGGGCTTGCAGGTACACAGGTCCAAACGCCGGAAGCCTCCGGCAGTTAACCCCACGTCCCTCACTGGATAGGCCGGGTTCACCCCAGTCAGACGAACCTGCGGTCTAGCACCACGATAGAGTAGCTTGGTCTGGATACGCTGACCATCACCTAGTCCCAGCGAATGATTGAGACGCTTGGTCCGTATAGCCTCCGCCTTATCCATAACGTGTACGGAAAAGTGATACTTGATGTCCCCCCCAATGGTCCTTCGTCGCTTGAGCTTGAGCTTGAGCGGGTACCCCATGCCTTGGATAACTTCGTTCAGCCTGCGTATGGTCAGACTGGTAATCTCTGTCGTACCAGCAGTGAACGGTGTGAGGATAAGGTGACCCTCTTCAGAACCACCAAGTCCAAGATGCATTATGTCGGTGTCGAATAGACGAACCACCAACCATGTCGATCCACCCTCGCAAACCACACCAACGTGTGTGTTGGGTCGAGATGGTGGTATCAATACGTTCCCACGAGTATCGTGCCACAAACAGGCGGGTCGAAGAGTAGCAGTGTCACTGTCCTCTTCACACGCCAGTGCATCTAGCACGGCGGTTTGTACAAGCGAGTCAACGCTCTGTGTGTCTTCCATTTCATTTCACCTTTCGTTTACGATGTAGCCGTAACTCTCCAGTATGCGACGACGTTTCTCCAACTCCTCCACGGACAACGGCGTGTGCGGCGAGTCCAACCTGTCCACCACAGTCAAAGCCATTGCCCAAACCAACCCGACCAGTGCCGCGTATAGCAACGCAGTAATGATCCGGGACTCTTGCCTCTCTCTATACTCACGCCTGGTCATCACTCACCTCCGATTCGTGTTCTTCACTTGGCTCCTGGGTAACGGAACACTGCTGCGGGAGAGTACTCGGATCTGCTTCGTCCAGATGTGGACCAAACCCACGCCCGTCTAGGACCAGTGTCCTCAACCAACACGTCAAGACATCCAACTCGTACCGCTTTGGGAAGATACCGTAGGCGTGCGCTACCCCGGCGATGCGATCTCCAACCCCCTTTAGAAACCCGTTACCTCCGCGCTTGTTGGCAAACGCCCGCGCGTCGAGAAGGGCTTCCATCTGCTCTCCCGTGGCGAACTCATTCACACACACCTGAAGCAACTCACGATGAGCCCTGTGACGGTACACCCTGCCCGTGGCACTGACCCTCTCCATAACCAGATCACCTGCCCGATCAACCTGGAACGACGTACCGCTTGCGTCTCTCCGCCGCATACTACCGTAGCCATGTATCCTGGTTTCCGCAGCGGTCAGCGAAACTTCCATATTAAGTAAGTGTTTCTCAAACAAATTCAGCAACACTGCTGGTGTTGTAGTTGCATCCGGTGACCTCTCCCGCTGCACGAAATAACGCGCATCCAGTAGTCGTCGCCTGATCTCAGAGATCAACTCACCCTCACGGTTCTCTCGACTAATCTCGGGTTTTATAAACTCGGCGTTCATCACTCACCTCCTGTCTCGGAGACACCAAGAATGGCCTCCGCTGCCAACTCCATTAGCTCCTCCTGTGCATCGGCATTGGCCTGCACAGCCTCACTCAACCGAGCAATAGGACCAAGCAACACGTATGCTCTGGCCCATGCCGGAGCCCCGTTAGTTATGAGATGAGCCTCGCCTGCATGGATCGCCTGCAATGCCGTCTGACGCAACAGGGTCAGAGGATTCTTCACCAACACGAATCGCCATACCCCCGACACACGACACCAGTGCAGCTCACAATCCAGGTTCCAACCAGGGACGTTCTCATACTGCTCACCGTCACGCGTGCTCGTGAACAAACGTTTCTGCAACGCTTTCGTGGGAGCGTGCGTATAATCACAGCGTGAACCGTTCGATGAAACCCCGGAGTCATCCACGAACGGAACAACAGTCCGGT
>CEUX01027499.1_pt1 | contig 15297 bp, 20 predicted proteins | sample 531361 | NCBI WGS metagenome assembly CEUX01 (sample SAMEA2622736, study PRJEB7988) | marine metagenome | isolation source: saline water (ENVO:00002010), including
GTCGTAACCAAAGGAGAGATCGCCGATCTTTACAACAACGGGGACGGACGGACCTTCGGCAACATGTCCAACAGCCTGCAAGCGGGAATGGTACATTGCCTTGAGCCTACGGGCAGCGACTTTAACGATCATGTGACGGGAAACACTCCCCAGCTCCTCGTGACGCGGCCCGGTTCTTCCAGTCTCTTTGAGTCAGATCCAAGCGTTCACACGTGGATGCGGTCGGGAGGGAAGGTGTCCAGCCACGCAATAATCCCCTGCTGGCACAATGAGCTGCGCGACGGTACCGACGGTAACGGAAATCCCTTATCGAAACAAGCCGCCCTGAACGCGTCCTACGCGAACAGCCGGAGGGGTGCCGTACTTCTGGGGCCCACCTTGACGACGGGGGCCAGCGCGGCATGGAGTGTGGCGCTATGGGCGCAGAAGCACGGGGAATCTGCGGGGTCGCACACCACATGGAAGATCACTGGATCGCGTGCGGCTACCTATAATAACACCGGCACCATGATGGCTGACTACTTCAAGTGGAGCGGCGGCACATGGAAAGCCAACTTCGCCTTTTACTTCAAGGGTAACATGGACCCGAACCTACCACTCTGGAACTTATAGATGCCCGTCCAAACAAAATGCGTTACCGTACCGATTACCGTCACCGGAAATCGTTGCCAATTCGTGGGCAGAACACGACCAAGCAAATACAAGGGATGGGTGTTTTCCGAGCTTACCGATTCCCTGAGCGGCCCGTTCGTCCACGAGAACGTGACCGCCTTGACCACCGTGCCAAACACTTCCGACATGGTTTCGGTAACGGAGGACTACGGGGTCAAGCAAACGGATCTGGCGGATCTGAAGCCCACGGGGTTTGCCAAACCGCCCGACCTCTGGGCCGACCGCGACCAACCCCCGGCGGGTAGCGTCGAGGCCCTCGAAATGATCGTCGGATCGGAGACCGATGGAAGTTTCGCATACCGTGGAAAGTATCTGAGTTCACCGTTCGCGGAGCCCGTAAACGGTACAGCCACGATCAACAACCCTTACTATTTCCGAAACGCCTACCTAGCCATCGCGGAGACCGCATGGCTTCACCTCGGAGACGAGCACAACGAAAAGCAAGTCCACCGAGTTGACTTACACTTTACTACTCACTCGGCGGGTCATGTCTGGCTCTACGTCGAGTCCGACGAGGGTAAGGTCTCGGGCCAGTACAAGGGCGCCATCAAGGAACACGTGAAGGTATTTACGAATGTTCGCGGACGCAGCTTCCGAATAAAAATGTTCGTAGCCACGCACCACGAATATCCGTGGAACCTACGTGAGATGGCGGTTGGTCATCTGCTGGGCAGGTCTTTTTAGGCTGCCCAAAGGCTCTTCGACTCTTCGTCACTTAAGAGATCGGCGTAAAAATCGTTGGTCGTCATAACTGATCTATGCCTAAGGTTTCTTTGAGCTGCGTAGATCGACTGGGTTGAAGCCACGTACGAGCCGTACAGTTTACGGCACTCATGAAGGGGCTTGAACTCATCCCAACCAATAGACCTCAAGTCCTTGACCACAGGGTCAAGAGCCTTCCTAGCATTCCTGCGACATACTAGATAGTCGAACCCGTTGGAAGCGGACAGAAGCTTTCTGCCAAAGGTTTCTGACCCACGGGCGTATCCATCCTCCCCACTCTTTACTGAAAACCCTCGCTCGGCAAAAACCCCAACGCGAGCCTCTCCGTTTTCGAAGCTGATCCAATCGCGACGGGCGTTAAAAATTTCATTGCGACGGAGCCCGAAGTGAAGAGCCAGACCGAGAACCACAAATGAATCCGGGGATTCCTTCTCGTAGGAATCAAGAAGTTTGAACGTGGAAGCCAAAAGCTCCCTGCACGGCAAGCGGTAGACCTTCCGGCAACGCCTGAACCCCTTTGCCTCGGTCAACGGCGAATGCCCACTGACATCCCAATCGGAATACAGTTTTAAGGCATCTGAACTAAATAAGCTTTGAGCTGACCGGAGGTAGGAGTTTATCGTACGCTTCCTCGACTGTATCTTCCCCTCATCCTCTAACCCGGATAGGTAGAAATCCTTGAAATTACGGATTGCACCCGGGGTCAGCTCGTCCAACCGAACTGCCCGTGGCTCTCGCCCTAGCCCAGTTTTGACCAGAACCCGGAAACACAAGGAGTAATTATCGGCAGTTGAAGCCTTCACCCCTAGGTCGGTGGGAGCTAACAACTGGTACCTCTCTACCAATTCTTCGCAGGTAGGCACATGTGAACCGCTCTCAAGCTTCCTTCCGTTGGGACGGAACTTTCTGAACGTCTCTCCGATCGGGTTGACGAGTGAATGAGCGTCTATCTGGTCTGCCAAAGTCTTGGCTTCCGAAAGGACGGGCCCAAGCGGGAAGTAATATCGTCTACCCCCAACTGTTCGGAGGAATACCCAGTTCTTAGACTTTTCGGTTTTCTTGAATACGCGATTTCCGCGTCGTGTTTTTACTGATTTTGCATTCATAGTAGTATACTTTTGGGTCAACTTCTGTTGTTGCGTATAGCCCTTGTATACAGCATGTGTGCGGGGTGCGTTGGATAAAATCTGAATATTGGGTCACATGTGACCATCTACGGATCAATCCTTAGTCTAGCGCGTCTACCAATTCCGCCACCTGAGCATCAAGGACTTGCGAAAGTTTTATCTAGGTTTTATGTTAGGGGATCAATTTTGGATCAAGATTGAAAGTGTGATGAACTGGTTAGAAAACTCCGCAAAACTGGAAAAGTCAATTCTCGAAGCGTGCGCAGGACAGGTGAGGCAAGTAGTCGATGACCTGCTTCCTCAAATCCGTTTGGCGGCATCAGAAAATGAAGGCGCGGCAATAGTGGAAATAAAAATGGGGTTTGAGTTTGAAGGGGAGCCCGACAAGACGAGAATAGTCACGGAAGGTGCCGTCGCATTCCCCGCAAAAAGAGCATACGCAGAAGCCGTCTGTAGGTAGTGAACAACGCAGTGTTGGAATCCTTGGGGCTCACTGCAGAAGAAGTCCGAGAAGCATTCGGGGTGCCGGAACCTTCGGAACTGACGCAGGAGGAAGATAAAAACTACCTGTTCGCCGGAGACCAAAGAAGGATGCGGAGAAGACTAAAGCAGTACCACGGGTTCATTATATCAAGATATTTCGAGGGGTACTCACCAAAGATAATAGCCGGCTTCCTAGGAGTGTCGGAAGAAGCTGTACGAAGTCGACTGAGAAAGGCTAACCTGTTTCGAAATCAGGGGAAGCCGGGGCGTCCAAAAAGGATATCTCCCAGTAAGTCTTGTTCGAGTGACTCCCGACTCTCTTCAAACCGCGTAGTCCCGACAAGTACAGCTTGTTTAACCCTATCCCTAAGCTAGTAGGGGTCAAGCTACGGGTAAGAGCCCTCGCTCCATCAGACTCAGCGGTGCGGAGAATCTGTCCGGCAGTACCGCTCCAGAAGCCATCCCGACCGGGGATGTCCGGGTCACAGTACTTTTCACGAATCCAGTCAACGATAGCTATAAAGGTCTCTAGCTCACCACTCGCTTGATGGAGAGATTGGGCGGTCGGGTTGAGATAACTTTGAACCCCAAAACGAACCTCTGACATCTCACTGGGAACTTCCTGCGAGCGAAGCCACCGAGCAAAAAACGGGAGTTCTTCCCGAACCTGCTGTCGGAAACCACGGGTAAACTCCATGTCGGGCTTGCATAAAAACACCATGATCTTATCAGAGATGCTCGCACCCAAATCAGGGATCAAACGAATTGACTCAGGGTCGTCGTTCAGGGAAATGGCTAGTCGACCGAGCCAACGAACCCTGCCGGCCTTCTTGAACTTGGCGTTCAAGCTGAATTCGTCGTTCGCTACAAACTCCTTAACCAATGAAGTAAACTCATCGAACCTCTTTTTGTCTGAAGCGGGAGCTGAATCGTCTATCGTCCACAGACCTTCCTCGAATAGGTAGTCGTTAAAATTTATCTTACCTAGGAAATACTCAGTAGCTTTCATGTGACCCCCGAAAAGGTCAGCTAATACCGTAGTGTTGTACAGGGTCTTTCCGCAGTTGGGAGGGCCTACCAGAAAATGGGCGTGACCCTTTTGCGGATTTCCCTCCAACATGTTGCGGTACGCATAGCCCAACCACGCAATTTCATAAGGAAGCTGCTCATCCCCAAACATAGACTCCATCCAACGAGCGGTATTCGGGAAGCCCTCCCCCCACTTTCCCGGATCGCCGTCGGCAGGGGCTAGTGGGCGGATGGAAGATGTGTTGAAGTAGGACTTGCCCCGGAAATCAACAATGCGGTCTTTTAAGTAGACAAACGGGAGCAAGCCGTCGACGTACTTCATGTCCTCAATCGTGAACAGCGCTCTCTGAATCTCACTTGGGCCTCCCCCGCGAGGGCGGTTCCTGCTAAGGCTGTGGCGACATTCAAGGGAAAGTAACAAGGATTCCTTGTTCATGACCTTATACCTATCCCCCTCGTCGCACACGTAATCCTTGCCATCGAACCAGTAGGAGGAGATGCACTCGCCAATCTTATCCTCTTGGAACTTGCGAACAAATTCAGTGCCTAAAATCTCAGCCCATGAGTAAAAGGGTTTATCTGCTGTATCAGTAAAAACGGTTATGCCCTCAGGCCTCACGATACAGGCAGAAGTATTTGTCCCTTGAGGTTCCCCCCAAAAATACCTGCACCTAGAGCCATTCTGCATGTCCGGGATTTCGCCCGGGAACTGACGCTCCATTTCCACCACGACTTCTTCCATGGGAATTTCAACGGCTGAGTTGGAGTAGTCCTCGCTCTTACTCGTTTCAAAACACCAATGGTATAGACTCGCCATGGGCACGAACGAGTCGCTCACCTTGCGCCAATCACTGCCGATGGAATAATAGGTATAAAGATTCTGGTAAGACTGTTTGTCGAAGCCGCGAGCAAGACCCTCAAGGTCGAGTTCCTTTTTCACGCGAGTAAGAAGCCTAGACAGGTGCCGCTTTGTCGGGATGGAAATAGGCTTTTCAAACAGCCAAACGGCATGAATGCCGCCGGAGAATGACCTACTTACGTAGGAAAGGGGGAAATCTTGATCGATGGCTCGCTTCATGAAGGCTTGAAACTCCTCGTCCGACTGACTTCTATCATAGTCGGCGACCACCCCCAGCAACCTGCGAGGGGGGTTGTTTTTGCTCAGCCTCTGATTGGGTATCTCTCCTTCGACCGTACTGAACAAACACGACTTGGTCGACGGCATGGCTTCCCACTCACGATACTTGCTCTTTGACTCGAACTCGGGCATGTCCGACAAGTCGAAGTCCCAAGGGGAGCCCCAACTTACCATCGAGCTCGACGTGTTGGGTATAGTTAAAATCTCAGGCATCTCTTTCTTTCTCCAATCTATTTATTAAATTTTCAAGCCTCACGGAAACACCCCGCAAGTCATGTATGGTTTTCGCCTCTCGGAGATCAGTTATTATCCCCGCCACAAGAGGAAAGGAAGACCCCCCATCGTATCCGGAAGCCATAAAGACGGCTGCCTCGGCATCATGGTCAAAATCCCTATCCTCATTCATTTCACGTACCGCTTCGAGATTATCGCACTTGCGTCCAATGGGCAATCCCCCATCCACGCCGGAGTGATCGAAAGTATCCGGCGAACTTCGGAGGCTACCCGCTCGGCATCGTACTCATCGCACTCGACGACGACCTCGTCGTGAATGTGCATGACGACCTTATACCCCTCAGCGTGAAGGTTGAGAAGATCTTGAGCGAAGCAATTCCTAGCTTCCCTCTGAATCCGATTCTCCACTATCTTACTGCCGTAAAAAGCGGTTCGGTGGAGGTCTCCCCTACGAGTCAAGGCCTCAACCTGTCCGTTGGCTTCCGGACGAATCTTGAAGTAATGAATCTTATCTCCGTTCAGCAGGGTGACCTCCATGTCACCAGACAACGTGCTCTTGTATTCCCTCTCGTAGATGTTCCAAAGAGCCTTAATCTTTTTGCCCGAAGCCGATGACCTGAAGTCAAAGACTTGAATGTAAGCGTTAACCCAATGCCGTTGGGTATCTTCGTCGAGATCGGGCCACTCCTTTAGTCGTATGTTTCCACCCTTCCAATTGGAACTGGAAAGAAAACTCCCGAACTTTTGAAGCTGAGACTTCGTATAGTCCCCCTCCAGAATCTGTAGCTGATCAAAGTACTTCACGGTCTCGTAGAAGCGGTACCACCCACACCCATACCCCAGTTGAAGCACGCGGATTTTAGCCAAGGTGTACAAGTCCGGGTCTTCTTCCTTCAAGGAGCCACCCGTCCAACCCATGCTTAACCTAGCGTGAGCTTCATAGGGGTTATAACCATCCTTAATGAGGTTCAGGAAGTCGTAGTCTTCCACCACTCGGGCAAGGCACCGAGGTTCGATTTGAGACTTATCGGCAATGACAAAAGTCTTACCTTCAGGAGCCTCTATACAGTGCCGTTGGTTGACTCCGTACTTTTCCTTACGAGGCATGTTCTGAACGTTACACCCTTGGTCTCCACTAAATCGACCGGTTGTATGAGCCCCCCAGTACTTGAGGCCGTAGGAAAGGCGAGGGCCATCCGAAGATTCGTAAACACGACCTCGCATAGACTGAATACGCGATAGGTAGCCATTCACGTCCGCATACTGAGCCATTGCGGCTACGAAGTCATGCTCAGCCCCGTACTTCTCCAACCAGTTTAGGTAAACGTCGGAGTCTTTCGCCGTGGACGAAGGGAAATCTATCCCCAGTTTTCGGCACTCTTGGGCTAAGGCTCGCTTTGAGGAAAGTGGAAATTCACGATTGTACTTATCATCCCACTTGCCCTTCCATGGAATCCGCTCGGAGGTGTCCCACTTGAGCTTGTCCAGAGCCTCGCAACCCTCCTCCAAAAGAGAAAGGTTCACGGGAACCCCCGCCCAAGACATCTCACGAGTAATAATGGACAGAAGCCTTTCCTCGGCGGGCCAAAACCGGTAAAGTTTCATCCACAGCCTCCAACACCACTTAGCGTCGTCTAGACCGTACTGCATGAGATCGTCGCTGATGCCTTCCCTAACGGCATCATCCCATGTTTTACCTCGCATGTTACCCCGGATAGCCTTCGATAAATCTTTATCAAAAACCGCTTTGACCGCCGGTTTCAAGCCACGGGCGTACTGTAAGCCGGACGCCATGTCCATTGAACAAAAAGCAGGGAGGCTCAGCACCCACTCAGGAGCGTACCCAAGTTGGACGCACCTCCAGAGCACGGGCCAATCGAAAGCCATGTTGTGGGCGACCAGACCGGTGTCGGGTCTCTCCCGAAGCCACTCCCACGGGAAATCCTTGGGGTGACCACCCCACTCACGAGTATCCGTGGAGTCCTTGTCAAATTTAGGGCCATGGCACGTCAATAAATATATGTCGTCGCCGCCACCGAACTCAGCCGAACAAAGAGATTCGACGTACCTCCGGTATCCCATGTCGACACTCTGGTTCGGGTCATAAAAAGTTTCAAAATCCAACGCGAAGTAATGCTTCACGCCAACTATGTCGGATAATTCCATAACACACCCTTTCTTACCTGCGCCCGAGGTGGCATGGAAGCACACCCCGGGCATTAGTTTAGGTATTCCCCAACTCAGGCGAACTCGCCGAGAAACTCGATGAATCCTTTGGAGTTAGGTAGCCCACGGACGACGCGCGGGACGGCAACGGTATTACCATTGAACACCTCCTTCTCGGTGGATAGAAGGAATGTGCCGGTCTTGAGACCTGCTCGATAATACATCGTCGCAGCCGTAATAATCGGCTTGGCGGCGCGGGTGTATGCCACGCCCTTGATCTTCCATTGGGCGAAAGTGTACACGTCGCCATCGAAGTTGTATGGGTACAGTGACTTCTGGGAAGGGTCGCCCTTGATACAAACCAGAGCGTCTGCGCATGGTTTGAATGAAGGGGGGTTGCCGCTATCCCACTCGGTAGTTCCACCGAGAGAGATTACTTCCTCGCGGGAAGCAGCTACTCTAGGTAGGTCTCCGGAGTCGAACGCAATATTCTCCTCATAGGTCTTGGTAATCCGTAGGACGGTAAACTCAATCGAGCCGTCGTCCATGGATAGGATCTTGTGCTCCCCCTCAAGGACTACGTCCCCTTTGGCGAAGTCATCGGACAGAGGGCCGACCCCCTGAGCGATTTGAAGTCTGGGAAACGAGATGTCCTCGGTCGCCCATTCTCCGACGAGCTCTGCCCCGTAAGGTGCGATGAGCTCGGATTTGCCGGTGACGATGTCGTCTCCGGCGGCGCTTACGATATCTTCCGGAAGTTCGGAAGACAGTTCTTTTGTCTTAGTTGCCATTTCTTTTGTTGTTTGGTTTCAGTTGGCGGGAGACCAGAGTGGTCTCGATTAAAGTTTTGAGTCGACACGGAGGTAGGGGGTGCTCTCGGAGTCTTCGTCGGACGCAATGAGACCTGCCTCAATTAAGGCAAGCTCCACACGTGCGCGCGCGTCTTTGATGGTTATTCCGTTGGCTTTCGCATACGCCCGAGAAAGCTCGTTCAGGCTTACGGAACAAGCGGACTGGAATTCTTCCGGGCTTATGGAGTCGGAAAGCGCTTCGAAGGCGTCTGCGGCGTCGGAAATCTTTGACGTGGGGTAGCGGTAAAGAAGCTTGAAGCCCGGGATGGCGTGTCCTTCCTCTACCGCAAGCGTAAGGGCCCTTTGGTCAACTGCGGACTTCCAACGATCCATTACCTGAGCCACTCGCTTCATACGACTTATCGTTTCGGGATCGGACACCTTTTCGGGGTCCATCTTCTCCCAAAAAGAAAGGCTGAAGTCGGAGGATGAGGACGCGTACTTCTTGGCTATGGGTAAAATCTTATCCGCCAAGGCCTTGCAGTCGACTCGCCTACCGCAGAAACGGCAAGCTTCAGTATTTGGGTTGAGGTCGGGAGACTCAACGGTAGCTCGGTCAACGATCAAGCGGATGCGGTCACGGAATAAAAGCACTTCCGTCCGAGTAAAGCACGAGGTAGACACCTCATCCCTTCGGGGAAGGATTATGTGAACGGTTATGGTCTCAGCCCACTTGAACTTCTGAATCGCCCCTAAGGCGTACGCCCACATTTGAACGTTCAGGTCGGCTGAATCTACGGGAGACCTACCGAATTTAAAGTCAGCCAAATCAATATGGGCTCTGTCCTTATGCAGAATGAGCCGGTCGGCAGTCCCAAATATGCTGTCTATCTTCATGACCCCTCCTCAAGTTTTTTGGACGCAGCCTCACGAATTTCGGACACGGGGAGGATGTCGAAGGCATCCAGAAAGGAAAGTAGGTTGTCGTCGCAACGGAAGGAACTCAGTGGAATGGGGTCTCCCTCAGAGGTTACCACGTGGATCACGTCGGGTTCCCCAAGGCAAACGCCGGTTGCGAGAACCTCGGTCTTATTGGTTCGGGTCAGTGTCATCTGCTTCATCATGTAGGGTTATGTTTAGACAAATCTCGCGGATAACCTCGTCGGCTCCCTTCTCAAAGGGGGCTAAGTAATCAAGGCATTTGGCTACCATCCGCATTTGCTCCTCGTCCAAGCCCTCGAACTCCTCGGTCTCGCAAGCTTCGTGCAGCTTCGTGCCCTCCTCGGCGGCGGCGTTTGTGCCACCGTCACTGCGATAGCCCGGGCAAATCTCGACCCATTTTAGGGCGGATGGGCCGAAGACGTGGTGGGAGTTTGGGCCGGTATTGTCGCCTTTCATAAGTAAGTATTCATAGAGTTTGAAGGGAGCGGTGGTAGTAATCCCAAGTTCATCAAGTTCATCGGGAGTGTACCCCTGTTGCATATTAAAAATTTAGGTGAGGGCGGGCAGGTTAAGCCTCCCGGCAAAGCGAGTGTTTCATAAAGGCTATGAACGAGCCCGTCTCAGGCTCTCCCTGAGCACCATGCTCGCTCCGGTTGATCCGGGGGCCGTATCCCTTGGCTTCCCGGAAGCCTCCGGTTAGACGAACCATTACGTTCAATCCCGAGGGTCCGGTCGACGGGTGGTTTAGCCACCCGGCTGACTGAAAGGAGTTTGCGTCACCCATTGCCCTCACCTTAAAATTAGTTGCCTAGGAAATCCTCGAAATCCAAGGGCGTAGAGTTAGTCTGGAGTTTATCGATCTTCTTGTGAGCCCGGTCGAGCTTCATAGTAAGCGTCTCAATCTCCATCTCGAAAAGGGCCAGCCTCTCGGTCGTGGCGGCAACCCATTTCTGGAGGTCGCTATCAAGTTCGCCACCACCGAGCTCATTTAAGGTTTCCCCACGAACGTCCAGATTTTCGGACATCCTGTGGCACCGCTTAGCTAGGTGCAGGAGTAAGCCCGGAGGGAGGCTGTCAATGACGTCCTTGGGAGAACTATCATCAGGTTCGTCGTCCTTTAAAATCTTCATGCGGCACCCCCGTCGTCCCCGAAGGATTCCTCAGCGAATTTTAGGACGGCGTCATCGTCCAAGTTGCCCTCTGAGTCCAAAAGGGAGAAGTGTTTCAAGGCTTCAATTATCTGCTCGTCGGTAGGATCGCTGCCGTACTTGTTCTCAATATAAGTAATAACCTCAATCTCAACGGTCATGACGACAAGTCCTCCGGGTTAAAGGCCTCAGGCCAGTGTCCACTCGCAGGATAACTGGCTTCAACGTTCAGGAAATGAACCAAGCTCTTCTTGCGAGTATCAATCCTCACCTTGAGGGCCCGGTACGAGTGCTCGGAATTGATTACCGAGCCACTCCGGTGGCGAGCGACCCATACTCGGTCGGCCTCTGCCTTGGAAGTGAAGAACTCATAGCCGGCGTGGTTGCCTTCTTCGTCAGTGTAGCTGTTCTTGTAGACAATCATATTGGCAATGGTAGTTTTTCCGGGTCTCCATTCGTGGGAAACACGAGGTTTTTAACGGTTTTGTTCTTTCGATAAAGGTTCCATGCCTTGAACATACCGCTCATGATGTAGTACCGGCCCAAGCGGTCGCCTGAGCAGTAGCGCCTAGCTACCTTCTCCCGATACTGAAACGCAGGAGACCTGAACTCGGCGTCCTCGCCCGTGCAAACGATCCGAAAGAAATGATTCACGGGGGTGTGGTGCTCGGCGGCTGACAAACAAAGGTAATGTCCGGCGATCAAGCACGCTTGAGGGATTCCTATGGGTCGTCTAAAACCATTGATGACCCGAGCGGATGCCGATATGCCGGGGTAAGCGTCCAGAAGTGAGGAAGCTTCGTAGTTCCTGTGCGTCCCGAAGGAAGAACCCCCCTTGCCAAGGCTGCGGGTACTGATTAAATCCACGAGCTTGAGGGAGGCTGCAATGGCGGTTGGATTATCCACGCCCATAATCGCCAGAACGTCACCCATGCTTCGTACCTTCCCGCAATCAACGGTGGCAAAAGCCTCGTTGGCAATCCCCTCCACCAAGACCGTTTTAAAGGTAGCGCCGGAAAGCACGCACCCCTCTAGGCGGTGCTGACCGGATATGATTACGCCGTCAGCTCCTATGATGATCGACTCCCCGTTGAGGGGGAATTGACCTTGCTTCATGGCATCGCCAAGATGCCTAGCCCACGCCTTGCGCAGTGGGCGGTTGCCTGTGTTTCGCTCAAGGAGATGTCCGGCAAGCTCCGGGGTCATCTCCACCACTTGAGTAGTTACTTCTTCGTTCATTAGTTTCCCTCCGGGTTTGCGGCATAGTCGCCGCCGAATGTTTCGAGCTCGATTGCTCGGTCATAGCTGAGGCTGTCCTCAGCAGTACGAGTTATGGCGTTGACCATGCCCCATTGGCTCAGGTCGCCGCCGTTGACCAAATGGTTCATGATGCTGTCGGACTCGTTGTCCGTGAGCTCGAACCTCTGGGTAACGTCTTCCACCGCAGACCCCCAGCTCGGGATTTCGACCCCTGCCAAACGCCTCAGGTCGTCGACCTCAGCCCTAAAGAGGTCTGAATCAAGCGCTGCCCTCATGGCGTCCGCCGCTTGCATCCAAAAGGCAGTGTCGGTTGCCTTTAGGGTTTCGTCTGAGAAAATGGAAGATTGATCGCCGTCGTCCAAGGACTTTCCAATGTGGGTGCGACGGAAGTTCCCATCGTTACGGGAGGAAATCATGCCGTTGGTGCAGACCAGACGGTAGATCAGCCGTTGGATGGAAAGACTGCCGGAGCCAACCTCCGAGTTGCTGACAACGATACCTGCTTGGACGGTGTCGCCCTTGACCACCTCCCCTTCGATGGAGGGGGTAACCAACTGTAGGTACAACCGACGCTCGGTAAGTTCGGCAGACCGAACGTGCAGACCGCTTTCGGAGGCTATGGGCATGAGCTTTTCCATCAGGTCGTAGTTGTCCAGCCTCCGGTAGCGGTCGGAAAGGAATGCGCGCCCGGTGTGGTGGGAGCCGGTAGACTCAAAGTCATTGTCAAAAGTACGAATCAGTCGACGGTCGCCACCTTGGGAATCGAGCCATTCGTTCACGTTCTCGACAAGCAAGCGAGGGGCCTCAGACCGCATGCGGTCATAGTAGCGCTTGGGGATCTTCAGATGGTTTGACATCTGGGCGTGGAAACGATCACTGGGCTCTACCCGGACGTACTTCCCAACGGGAGAGTCGGTAGACATGCGAAGGTCGACGACAAGTTCATCGTTGCTGACGCCACGAGAGCGCATACGCATGTTCGAACAGTCGGTCACGTAGTCCCTGACTCGGTTGCGCTCGGCGAGCACTGCGCCGGCGACTTCATTAATGTTCTTTCCTTGTATCATAGTAGGTATTCAGTTTTGGTTTATATTTTTAGGTTTTTGCGAAATTCAAGGGCGACGAGACCCGGATGACACGGCGTGGAGATAATCCACGGTGCGCATGCCGAGCTCGTCAGCCCTCTGCTCAACCCATTCGTCGTCGTAGTTGCCCGTACGAATTTCGTCGGCGGTCGGGGGGAGCAAGTCACCATTGCATTTGAACCGGGGTCTCGTGTGAGGACATCCGGTAAAGATTAAAAATGCTAGGGCCGCTGCCGTGAGCAGCCCGATCAGTATCATGAGCCCTTCGAAGTTGTCTCTTTCTTTCATAGTATTGGGTCGGTAAGATCGGCGTCGGTCAGAAGATCCATGTTCGACAGCTTCGAACGAACGGATAGGCAGACGTCTTCCTCGACGGTGCCGGCTGCGAAAACAATCTTCTGATGGGAAAAGCTCTTGCCCCCCGAACGACGAATGCGACCAAGGGCTTGCTTGAGGTCGACGGCGGAAAAGGTCGGGCTGATCAGGGCAACGCGCGGATGGTCGCCGGTCTCGTCGTGAAGACTGAGACCAACCCCACCTGCCTGTATCATGGCTATGCAGATCCGGTCTTGCCCCGACTGAAATCCCTTGATCGACTCCGCTCGCTCGGCATCCGTCTGAACGCCGTCAATGGTCACGGTGGTGGCGGGAAGCCCATTGGGGTCTTGGTAGCCGGAGCCGGCGTGACGGAGAAGAGCCCCAAGGGTGGATATGAAATTAACGAAAATGACGACGCTTCGACCGGCTTCGAGAGCTTCGAGACAGAGCTCGCAAAAGATGGGAACCTTCAGGAGCTCGACCTCCTGCCTAGCGCGAAGCTGTACGGTCAAAGGGTTCTCGGAGTCGACGTCGAGCGAACGCCTCTCCTCCAAGGCATAGAGGTCATCCCTCAGGTTCGCGTAGATGGAATCAATCTTGGACGGATTGTCCACCTCGTAGGCATTGGCCTCGACCATGCCCTCAGGGAAACTGCCTTTGGGCAAATCCGAAATGCGTATGCGACTGCCCTTTAGCCCACTGCCGAAGATTAGGTCGTTGATCTTTAGGAGATGGGAACGGGAGCCCCCGAAAACGAGGCCCCCGAACCATCCCCGGCGGCACCCGTTGCGTAAGCACCAGTGCCACCAATCCCGATAACCGTGAAGCCCAAGAGCATAGCCGATTGAACGCATCTCGACAGGAGTGTGAAAGGGCGTTGCGGAAAGCATCAGCATCTTCACCCCATCCCTCTTGGCGGCTGCGACCAAACCGCTGTTAAGGCTCTTCGAGCCCTTGCACTTGTGAACTTCATCAAAAATCAACAGCACCTTGTCGTGCTTCAGCTTCCACCCGAAACGCTTGCCTTGGCGCTCGACGAACTTGTTACCCCTGACCGCCTTCTCATAGTTGAATACGATGGGGGCTCGATTAGGGAAAAACTCACCATACCACTCCTCCCAAATCGGGATGACGGCCTTGGGGCATACTATCACGGGGATGAGCCCACACTCACGAGCAGCGAAAAAGGACATCACGGTCTTGCCGGTTCCCATGTCGCTCGCATCAAGCGCCACGTCGAACTTCTTCAGGCTAAAGGAAATGCGCTCGACGTGATCCTTCTGCCAATCATGCAGAGAGGGAGCGCGGGTCTGGCGAACTATGCCTTCGAGCACACTCATCGCTTCATCTCTTCCTCGGTAATCCCGTCGGCCTTGAGCAAACGCCAAAGTCGACTGCGGAAAGTTCGCAGGGCCTTGGCCTCGATCTGACGAACACGCTCACGGGTAACGCCCATCGCAGTTGCGATACGGTCAAGGGTGTGCGTCTCGCCGGGAGCGGCCTCGTCGTAGAGACGCTGAAGCCGGACGTCGGCGTCTTCCCCGTAATCGTCGTCACGACTCATTTTGGAACTCCGCAAGTTGGGCTCGGGTCTTGTAGAGGCGCAACTCTCGGGTTGCTTGCTCAAGACGGTCGGCTGCTGCCGAGAGAATGCTTTCAGGAACTTCGTTCGTGGTATGCAAGCAACCACATCCGAGGCACTCTCGCCTTCGGTAAACGTATTGGGCGTACTTAACCGACTTCCGTACCTTAGAAGCCGTCCCACCGCACTCCGGACATTCAAACATTTATCAGCAGTTTTCAGTTTTCAGTTTATTGAAGAATACAAATGTATACATTCGTACACCCCATGCAAGTTTTTTTTGAAAGTTTTTTTAAGAAGCCAGTGTTTATACGGGCTCCAGAGGGATGAGACAGTTGTCTACGGCTATAGCCTAGGAGGGCGTCTCAGGCCGGGGGACACTTTTTCGGGGGGCTTCTCCCTCATGCAAAAAAGACAGGCGCGGAAAGCCTTTAGGAATTGCAGGAACCTTTTCATTTAATAGTAGTCAAGGCGTCGGTATGAGCGAAGTCGCGACACCAACCGCGTATCACGATATGGGGCTGGCTTCGCTCGTTCGTCTTGGACTCAGTCGGTACGCGAATGTCGACCGCGTCGGTGAAATGGCAAGCGCCTCGGTA
>CEUX01212674.1_pt1 | contig 15251 bp, 15 predicted proteins | sample 531361 | NCBI WGS metagenome assembly CEUX01 (sample SAMEA2622736, study PRJEB7988) | marine metagenome | isolation source: saline water (ENVO:00002010), including
ATACAGAGGTTATGCAAATGAGTGGAAACGTATTTACGCAGAACACTTAAAATCTCATAAAATGGATTTAGAAAATGCATTCCTATTTGGATATGGTAAATATACTAGTGCTGATGTTAGAAATTCATGGGGTCTTGTACCATTCTTAGAAAATAATGGTGGTAAAAGATACCAATTAGAATATAGCATAGACAATAATAACTTATCTGGTACAGATTCAACATATGATGTTCAATCAAAATTCAACTATGATGGTATAGTTGATATTATGGATGACTTTATGAGTTATGAGTCTGGTAACAGTGGTCAAAAACTATGTTTAACATCTAGAAAAGTTATCAATGCATTGCATAAAGTAGGTGATGGAAACTTTGTTTCAAACTCAATGTCAGGTTCGAGTGCGAAAGAAATATTCAGAGCTAACTTAGATGTTAAATCATCTAGCTTTATGCCTATTGATGTTACATCAATCTCTACATCTTGGGGTTCTATGAATTTCATAGCTCATCCATTATTTAGAGGCGATATGGAAGATAAAGCAGTTTGTGCTGATCTTTCAAATGTATCATTAAGACCATTAGCAGGAAATGGAATATCAAGAGATACTTTCGTTGAAACTAATGTTCAAGAAAATGATATTGATGGTAGAAAAGACATGATCATAACAGAAGCTGGACTTGAGGTAATGTTACCTGAAACTCACGCTACTATTGATTTTGTAAGCTCTACATCATAATAGTTAGTAACTATGTGTGCCCCCTGCGCTTGCGGGGGGTTACACTAACTTAAAGGAATAAATGGCAACAATTAAAAGCAGAGTATTAGCAGAACTAGGACAAGATAATTCAAGTTATATCGATGATATAGCCAACAAGGAGTTGTTATTCGAAGATGGCATATGGGAAGTTGCAAATGCAGTTCCCCATAGATTGTTATTAACTGAATCTGAAGTTTTAGTAGATCCTACGGCATTAAGTTTTACTGCTGTTACAGATGGTGATGATATATATGATGAAGCTCCATCTTCTCCATTTAATATGGGAGACGATTTATTGTTGCTTATAAGTAGAGTAGAGGCTGACCATACTTTAAATGAATCTGGTGTAATAACACAAGAAAATTATCTTAATAAACCATGTACAAAAATTACATATGAACATTCTCATAAAGCTAAAGACTCTGCTAGTATATATTTTGCGACAAGTAACAGTCCAGTATATTGGTTTGAAAATTCAGGAGGACAAAGAGTTGTTAATGTAGCTCCATCTGCTACTGGCTATCAATCTTCAAGTGGAAGTGATGCCAATGGCAATTTAAATACAATAATGCCTAATGGGAAAAGTGGTCTAATGGTACACAAGTATGTAAGACAAAATCTTGACACTAGTACTTATGCTACTATTGAAAGTTTCGATAGTATCCCCGAAGAAGTTGAATATATAATAATAAAAAGAATTGCATCTAAGATTGTCGAACAGAAGATGGCAAATATGGCTACTCAAGAAGAAGACTCAGAGATATTCCAATTATTACTTGGTTTAAAGACTCAGTTAGAGACTGATATAAATGAAGCAATTAAGAAATTGCAATCAGAATGGAAGGGAGAATAATGACCCAAAAAGAATTAATAGAAATGGTACAAATGCACCACCCCACACAAGGGGAAACAATTATAAGGTCTGAGCTAAATAAAGCTCAAGATGATTTTACTGCCAAGACTCAAATATTAGATGCTGTAGGTGAAGACACTATAGTGGCAGATAAAAGATATTATGATTTAGATCCAGATATGCTAGAAATAAAAAGAGTAGAGGTAAATAATATTTCTATTAAAAGAATAATTACTCCTCCAGTGGAAGGAGACTTAACATAATGTCTGATATGGAAATAAGAAATACTCATTTTTGGTTTATTGATGGTGAAAGACTTGGTATTGTTCAAGAAAAGAAGAGTTCGGCAGTAGCTGATAGTAAATATGAATCACCAACAAATGCTGGTGACAAGATACAAGTTCATTATACTTCTAAAGCTGTTCCTTTTAATGATAATTTAAAAAATACTTCTGAAATACCTAGTCAATTCCATGAAGCATTAGCATTTAAGGTTATATCATCCTTGTATAAACTACCTGGAGAATTATTTAATTTACAATTAGCTCAATATTATGATGGTCAATATGAAATGGCTATTAGAGAAGCTAAAAAATATGCAAGACGCAATCATCAACAAGGAGGGGTCATAGTACCGCATTCATATTAATGGGATTTCAAAGAAAAATAATTAATCAAACATCTACTTTTACAACTGGTAATGAGGTTGTTCCAGTTTCAACTCCTACTTTTAAAGTATGGGAGAATACTACTAATACTGGAGAACATATATGGGATTTAGGCAATAAATGGCAGGTATTAAGTGGAAGCACTGATACTGATCTAAAATTCCAAAGAGATGGGAATGTAGTATTTAAAATAACATCCTCAGGTTTTGAAGGTGCTTTAAATTTAAACGCATTAAAATTAGAATCATGGACAACTTTACCATCTGCTAATCAATATGACTTTGGAGATTTAGTTAAATCAGATGGTAATATCTACATGGCAACGGAGGGAGAATAATGGCACAAGTACAAGCTCCAAAAAGAGATATATCCTCTAAAATTGTTACTAGAATATCAGCAAATATGACTGGTGGGCTTAAGTCTGGTGATGATGCAACTGGTATAATACAAAAGCATGCATCTAAAGCTATTGATGCTGTTATAAGTGAAGCAATAAAAAATTACTCTACAAGCAGGTTCAAGGTTTATACATATTCTACTATGACAGTGGCTCAAAAAGCTGCTACAGGTATTAATAAACTTAGACCTAGTTTATTGACAGCAGTAATCAAACCTGGCTCTACGTTTGTTCATAATGGCACTAGCGGTCAGATTATTGTAAGAGCAGGAAAAGTATATCATATAAATGCTGATGGTAATGGTGAAAAAGATTTTGAAAATATTCAGAAAGCGATGGAAGATAGAATTGCTTACGAGTACGCTGATGAAAAAGGTTCAGCAGCAGAGAAACGCAAATTTTTAGCCGCGTATAATAAAAGTGCTAAGAACGTAAAATAATAAAGGAGAGATACGATGTCAACATGGAAAAAGGTCGTAGTTGAAAGCGGGTCAAATACCATAGCTCAAAAATCGAGCGGCCTTGCTTCTGGGACATACGACAAAATAACGGTAGATGCTAGTAATAATTTTACTCTAGCTGCTGGTGCAATAAGTGCAGCTAGTCAAATAGGTGATAATGTAATCACTGGTGGCAAACTTGCAGATGCAACTATAACTGCAACCCAAATAGGTACTAATGCAGTAGGTTCTAGTGAACTTGCTGATAACGCAGTAGATACAGAGGCAGTTGCGGATAATGCGATTACACTAGCAAAGATGGCTGGTTTAGAAAAAGGTAAAATAATATATGGCGATAATGATGGTAATCCCGCAGCTTTAACAATAGGTTCTACAGGTCAAGTATTAAAAGTTAATGGTAGTGGTCAAATAGAATGGGCTGCTACATCAGGTCTAACTGAACTGTCCGATGATGCAAGTCCTCAATTGGGTGCTGATTTAGATGTAAACGATAAGTCGTTAGAGGGTTCTGCTTTTAAATTTAGACACGATACTGAATCTGGTGGTTTAAAAGCTGTAGGGCTAAGAGTAGTAATGGGTGGAACAACGGCTTCGAGGGGTGTAAAAATTACATCAGCATCACAAAATGGAGCGCCTACAATAGAAGCTGAGAATAATTCACATACTAGTGATACATCGGCTTGCAGATTAGTTCTAAAAGGTAAAGCTGGTGGTGGAGTTAAACTTGAAGATTTTGACTTCCCTACTGACCACTCATCAAATGCAGGTAAATTCTTAAAATCTGACGGAACTTGGGCTGAAGCTACAGCAGTAGCTGATTTAAATGACTTAGAAACTGTTACTATATCAGGTGCGAGTAGTGGTGATTTTTTACAACACAATGGCAGTGGTTGGGTTAATGTTGCTGCATTAGCGACTTTAAAAACTGAATTCGTAGATATAAATTCTGATAACCATATAGTATTTGGAGATAAAGACCTTAGTGCAAGTAGCACAGAGAATGAAAGTAATTTCCGTACTAATTTCTTTGTAAGTGCTTTCAATGCACTAGATAATTTTAATGAATATACTTTCTTTCATAATGATGGTGTGTCTAATACAGGTGGAAGTTTTCAATATACATCTGATCAAATGGACAGTAATAATAAGACTCCTGGATTATATCTATGGAATAGAGACCATAATAGTAATAATTATACAGAAGGTGATATGGATGAAAATCTTGATCTTCTTCTTAGAATTAGACCAGCTGTTATGTATGGTGGAATAGACCAAAGAGGAGACCATCAAAAAGTTGGTATAGGTAATTATATGGGAGGAGGAAATGATTTAAGAGCTGACCATATACTATTTAATAATTACGGTACTTCTATGTGGGGAAATCTGACTAGAGAGTTTACATCTGGATATGATGCAATTCAATACACTGACAACACTTTTTGGCAGATTGATGATCAGGTAGGAACTACAATGGACTCTGGGGATGACACCACATGGAATTGGAAAGGTATATCTAGCCATGCCAATGGAGAGATGGTTGACGAAAGAGGTGGACCAATTAAAACATGGAAGTCAGTTGGTGCACGAGGTAGTGCTGTTGCTACAGGTGATGGAAGAGGTGCTTTTCATACATATAATGTAATGTCATCTTCATCTAATGCTAGTGATGGAAGCCATCGATCTACAGGTACTTATGGTATAGGACTTGTTGGGTATAGAGGTATTATAAAAGGTAATAATATTAAAAACTATAATTCTACCGCTAAGGATGGAGACTGGGTTGGTATGAAATTTGGAGTAAAAGGAGCGCAAGGAACCCAACCTGCCCATGTGCATATACCTAATACTAGCGCAAAAACTGAAAATATAGCTGCTTTTAAAGCTGAATTATCAGATACTGCTGCTAATGCTTCAAAAGGACAATTCTCTATTAAGATGAATAGTTTTGGTAATTTAACTACAACCGATACATTCGATACAACTGTTGCTGTATTTAGAGCAAAAGAATCTGATACTAGTTCAAGTCTATATTATCAACCGTCAGTTAGTATAGGTGTTAATGGAGCTGGTCATTTGCAGGTAGAAAACATATGGACTGCAAGTGGTGACAAAGCAATGACAATGACTTCTGGTACAGCAATGCAAGTACATAGACCTGGTGGAATAACTGCTACTCAAATGCTTTTAACTAATGCTAATGGGCTTGTTACTACAAAAGTAGACGCATCTTCAGATATACAAACAGATGGATATTTTCAATCAACAGGTTCTGATACTGCACAAGGTATAAAAAATGCTGATGGTGATATAGTAATAACTTGGAAAAATGACACTACTGTAGATATACCTGGTGACTCTGGTATGACAGATGAAGTATTATTTAGTGTAAATGGTACTGCTCTTACAGTAAAAAATGACGGAGATGTGGGTATTGGTAAGGATCTTAATGTTAGTGGTAATATTACTTATGGTGGTACCGTAACTATTGTTAATTCAACTGACGTAGATACAACTAGTGCATCTTATACTCTTAATTCTGGTGCAACGGATGCAGAGAATGCATCTGGGTCTTATTTTGGTGTAGATACTAATGTTACTAATGTCCCTCAACTTAGATGGACTGATGCTCATGATTACGGAACTGGTTGGTCACTAAGACCACATAATAAGACTACTGATTATCATATGGCTGGATTTTTAGCAGCTTCAGGAGCCCCAGGTCAAAATCAAGAAGCGTCAGGTGAGTGTGTATTTTATTATGATACCTTTAGTAAAGATTTGTACATATGTACTAGTGACGTAACAAATAATTAATGAATACTCGTGATTTAATAGTAAGATTGCAGGAGGTCGAAAAAGAAATACTTCGACTTTCTGCAACTACTGAGGATAATGTTGAATCTATGGGTATTCGTTTTACGATAGAAGAAACTGAATTTCTTTTAACGTTGTTATCTAATACTAATATACCTGGTAAATCAACTTTATTGGTAGCGGAGTTATTACAGAAAATTAAGTTAATACATAAAGTATTGCTTGAGAAAGGAGTGGTAGTAAAGTAAATGTCGACATGGAAAAAATTACTTACATCAGGAAATATAGTACCAGGAGATTTAGCTGATCAAGCTGCTTCTGGGAAATATTTAACAGTAGATAGTGGAGCATTCTCTTGGGAAACCCCTCCAGATAACAATGATGATGTATCTGTATCAGAGGTTAATTTAAGAACTACATTAGCAACAATTACAGAGGATGTTCAGATTGGTGACGCAGATGATGTAACTACTTCTACACAAGGTGATTTAAGAGTTAAAGAAGATTTTATTTTAGATAAATCATTGTCTATACAAACAGCTGCCAGTGCTATAGGGAGTGGTAATATTGGTAGTACTATTGCAGTTAATTGGGGTAATGCTATTAAACGAAGATTACAATGTGACTCTGGAGTAGGTGGAGCTACTACTGTGACATTTACTGACCCAAGAGGTAGTTGTAATTTAATACTTGTTGTAAAACAAAACGATACAGGATATACAATAACATGGCCTGCAAATGTGAAATGGGCAGGTGGTGAAGCACCTACATTATCTACAGCAACTAATAGTATAGATATAGTAAGCTTTTATTATGATTCAGTAGATGATGTTTATTATGGTCAAATAGCGAAGAATTTCTCATGATGAAACCTATTAACAGAACAACAATGCAGGTTGCTGAAAATCAATATAGAGTTTTCAGTAAAGGTGGTCCTATTTATTATAAAAACTCTGATGGAAAATTAAATCCTATAGACCTTTCCTTTGAAGACACTTCGTCTAAAATAGGCAATATATCTCTAATGAAAAGAAATATAGTAAGCGTTGGAAAAAGAAAAGGAGATAATCCTTACAAAGTGGTAGGTATTAGACCTGATAATAATCAGTCTGGTGAAAAACAAATTGAGTTTAGCTTAATTAATGTAGAATTAGATGGTGAAAAACAAGATTTCAATGTTGAAAATGATTTAGATATTAAGGCTACACATTCTTATGTTAGGCAATTAGTTAAAACAAATAAAAGTTTTTCTGATTATAAGGTTGAATTTGATTTACATTTGACTGGAGTAAATATTGAAAATAAAAAGTATAGCAAAGAGCTTAATTTGTTTGACCATACATATACATTAAATAATCATGGGGAAGGATTAGGACATCGAATATTTAATGATGTATACACTAATAATTATAAAAAAACTTCTGATAGTGGATTACCTCATATAGACATTAATATTGGTAAAATCACAAATGATTTTTATGTATTTGGTGGCAAGAAGGATGAATTTAAGGTCTATCCTAAGGTTAGTGGTCAAGATATGTATGATAACGGTGGTAGTATGTATCTTAACGGATGTCTAGTTATCTCTGCTAAAATGCATAATTTTGACTCTAGTGATCCAGAAGAAATAATGGTCAATCAGTTTGCTAAAATATTAGGTGCTACTATAGAGAATGATGATGGATTTGGTAGATATTTCATTAAAAATGGTAAAAAGGTAGGTGGTTATTACATGTATGAGAACGTATTCTTAGCTTGTATAAATACAAAGAAAATACCAGACTCTATAAAAGATAACTTTAAATTTAAAGATTTTAATTCTACAACGTATACATTATTGAAATTAGATACACTGGAAGAGAAGATAAATGAAGTGTTTTTATCTATACCCAAAGTTTTAGTAAATAAGGATTATTATGAACCCCATGAAAATGGTTCCTTTGAAATTAAGATTAAGAATGAATCTTTTTATATATCATTACCCATATTATTTAATGACAATGGTGATATAATAGACTCTGCAACTAATCATACATTAACTAAAATATCAGACGATTTATATAGATATACAAAATATTTTTCATTAACAGGTGTATTGTCACCTAATGCTATTAAATATATTGATACTAATGTAAACTTAAGTCACGATGATTTAATGGTATACAGATCAATACCAGCATGGGGAGGAAGTTCATCTCAAGTCAAGACGGCAGCTAATTTAACTGCTATGCGTCATGCAACGTCTGGGACTAGTGGTACTAATTTAAATGATAATTATATGCAAGTCTCAGCTGGTGATTATGGTTTAAAACAATCTGGGAAAGTATCTAGTTATAGATGGCTTATATATCAAAAACATTATGCATTCGATTCTTCAGGTGTAACAGATACAATTACAGATGCTAAATTATCTTTACATGGAACTTACTATATAGATCCCACAACAACTGATAATTGTGGAAATACTGTATCTACTGAATATCCTAATATCCCGTTAAGGTGTTTAAAATCTAACCATAATACAACAGCAGCAAGTAGTAATTGGAATGCATTCGTTGGTCATGATAATTATTGGGTAGCATTAGATTTATGCACTGAATACTCTGATAGTTATGATTTTGATGCTCCAGATGATTCTCCGAGCAATAGTTACAGTACTGATGATGGGGAAAGACAGGATATACCTTTAAACTCTGCAGCAAAAACAGATTTTAAAGATGATGATACATTTAAATTAGCCATCATTGATAATGATCAATATTATGGTAGTGTAAATAGTTGTTATGCTAAGACAGCGACTGGTTCATACTATGCTAGGATAGCTACTAATAAACACTCAACAGCAAGTTATAGACCGTATATGATTATTACTACACAAGCAGCAACGACTCCAGAAGATAACGCAATATTTTTTGGAACAACTTTTTAAGGAGAATAGATGGCAGACACATTGAAAACAGCAGTAGTTGGAATTGGCGGAAGTGCAATACATTGGACTCAATGGGTTCCGCCTTTATTTAGTGCTTTAGCAGCACTCGCAACTTTAGTTTACATGTTAATTAAAATATATAAGGAGAGTAAATAATGTTAGAATTAATTACATCAAATTGGGAATATGTTTTACTTGCACTATATGTGCTTGAAAAAGGTATTAAATTAAGTCCTTCTAAAAAAGATGATTTGATTTTTGATATGATACTAAAACCGATAGTAGATAAGTTGAAGAAGTAGTATGGTAGCAAAAGTTATAGTAGGGAAATTATTGAAACTTGTAGCTAAGGGAATGATACCTGAAAAGCTATTAATCAGAATCGTAGTAGCTATAGGCGATTTACTTGTTAAAAGTACTAAAAATAAATTGGATGATAAAGTATGGAAAAAAGTAAAATTGCTGTTGTTAAAAAAACTGTAAAGTATACGGAAATGACTGTTTACTCTGATCTCGTGGTTAAAAATAAAGCTAAAACAAAACTACGAGCCATTGGAGTAAAGGATAGTGATCCAGTATTCGTAAAAAAACCTAGTGTTTGTTCAGAATGTAATAAGAATATAATTATTAATATTGAAGTACTAGGCGCATGTGAAGATGTTTTATTTTGGATGTGCGATGATTGTGAACATATACACCTAAAGATGTCTCATGATTTAACTGAGAAATATTTAGTCAAAGCTAGTGAATATTGGTCTAATCCAAATGATTGGAAGGATATAGAAAAGGAGAATATGGTTTGAAGAAATATATTGTAACTCCAGACAAACATTTTCCACTGCATGATAAGAAGAGTATAAATGTTTTATGTAAAGCAATAGAGATAATCAAACCAGATGGTTATATCGATTTAGGCGATACAGGTGAATGGGCAAGTGTATCTAAATGGAAGTGGAAAAACAAAGCTAAACCAAATTTAGAGTATTATTTACCAGAAGTTATTACAGATGTAGATGATGTTAATAAGGGTATGGATATAATAGATGAGTCTTTAGATAAGGCTAATGTAAAAGAAAAACATTTTACTCAAGGGAATCATGAATTATGGTTAGATTATTTTGTAGAAAGTTATCCATATTTACCTCAATACGGTTGTGAGGTAGCTTTAAACCTAAAAGATAGAGGTTATAAGTTTTATAGAGCAGGATTTGACAGTTGTTTGAAAATAGGTGATTTGAACTTCTATCATGGACATAATTACGGAGGAATGCATCACGCTAATGCTCATTGCAAGAATTTAAAGGAAAGTGTTATGTATGGTCATTTCCATGATATACAAGTATATACTGACAAATCTGGTAGTGGACCAATTTCTGCTTATAGTATAGGGTGTTTGAAAAGTATGGATAGAGAAGACAACGAATTTATTGGAGGAAGACCGATGAATTGGAAGCAGGCATTCGCAATAGTCACTTATTATGGAAAAAACCATTTTGTGGAGATTGTAGAAATAATAGATGGTAAGGCTGTAGTAAATGGAGAATTAATAGGAATATAATGGATATAATTGAATTAATAGAAAAGTTTGGAGTCCCAATATCAATGTGTATTGCATTTGGTTATTTTATATGGAAACAAAATAAGTGGATACAAGATGACTTGAAGAAAGATATGGAAGGTCAAGCTGAAAGATTAGAGAATATTGTTATAGGTCTAATTAATGCTCAAAAAAAATTACAAACTGATTTTGGTAGGGAGTTATCTAGATTAGAAGGTAGTTACAGAAGTTTAACTAATATAATTCAGAAATTAACTGGAAACGGATTGAATAAGAAAAAATGAGTAAAAAAATAAAAGAATTAAGGAACTTTCTAGATGGAGTTACTTCATCTCCTGCATCATCAGATGTACCTGACGAAGCACCTGTTTACGCTAAAAATATTGATAATGGTGATGAAGAAGGTAAATTAAAAGGATCTAAAGGAGATATATCTAAAAAAACATCAGGTTCTAATTGCGTTTTAGCATTTAATTTTGGATACAATGTTCTTAAGGATTATTCAACAAATAGTGGTCGTTATGTGTTTACAGTATACGATGATCAATTAGAAGAAACATTCACTACAGATGAAGGAGGTAGTAGTACTTGGGATTGGTTTAATCAGAAAAACAATATGCTGACTTTAGCTGAGAAAATAAAAACCTCTAAATATGTAGAAGATTGCACACCTCAGCCAGAAATTTGGACAACTGAAGTAGCTGGCGAAACTCCAAGTACCTATGAATTTGAATATACAAATTATGACTTATCTGAGAACTTTGAAATTGGTGAAACTGAGATTACTTTATCAGGTGGATTAGCAAATGACACAGGCGCAAACTCTTGGGCTAGAGTAGGTAGTGTAATAAAGATAGAGTCAGAAGAAATGCGAATTATTGCGAATGATTTCACTGGTGGTAAAATACAAGTAAGTAGAGCGTATAATGATACAACAGAGGTTGGTCATGACGCAAGCGTAAGTGATATAGGTATAGAAGGTATGGCTCACTTTTTTACTTTAGCAGTTACATTTAAATCAGGATTATCTCATGTCACTGCATCATTGCAATTTCTTCAAACTGGGTATACAGGAAGAGAATATGCTTGGATTAGAGATATAAGTGATTATTTAGAGATCAATGGAAGAAATATGGTAATGCTCTCTAGTAGAGATGACGCAGAAACATTTACTAAATCAGATGTAGTAATATACAATCAAGATGATGAATTAACTCCTCCTGAATATAAGATAAAAGTTCTTCGTAATTTTTATGAAGAAGGAGGTGAGCCCTTTGAAATAATTGAACCAGACAATGCGGATGTAATGAGTAATGATTTAGGGTTTCCTGAAAGTATTGCACTATCAAAAGGGCCTAATTCAGTTTATATAGGTACTGGAAGCAGTATCTCATCTAAAAGTCAATGGGTCGGGCAAATAAATCATAAAAGACATGGTGTACCTTATGAAGGGTATTTTGTTGAAGATGCTGAATTATTGTCAATAGATGATGGTCAATCAGTATATTCTCTTGATTATTTGGATTTCCCTGTTTTTAGCGATGAATGGGATGGCACAGGCAATTATCCAGGAACAAGAGGTAAGACTTATTTAAATGCTATGATTGAGGATTCTAGATATTTATATGCTTTAAAGGACACTGAAAATGCTCCAGTTGATTCTTATGGGAAACAATTTAGATCAACGCAAATGCCTTTTATGGTTTCTGCTATAAATTCATCTGAAGTTGCTAGTGCAAATATGTCTGATACGAGTAAACACTCCTCAAATGGTCATTTACCTTATTATCATACAGCTTGGGATGGCAATAATTCCAGTGGAATCACTGGTCATGATACAAATGTATCTTATTCCTGGGTTGCAAGCAAAACAGATGTTGATAAAATTTATTTATATGCAACAATGCTAAGAAATCCAGGTAATAGTGTCACCAATATTAAATATGAATTCCTACAATTAGGATACTTTAATTTAACACACGATATAATAACAGACGGAAAAATCAATTCTATATTAGGAAATGGTAAGCGTATTCAACGTAAACCTAAATCTGGCGCATATATTACAGATTTGTTTGAAAAAGATGGACATCTATATATACTATATGGTCACAAGTCTGGTTTTACATTTGATGAGGAGTATTTATATGTTGTAGATTTAAGTGATCTTAGTAGTGGTTCTAATTTAGCTGGCCAAACAATAAATGCTAGACCCATAACACCTCCAGCACAGAAGGTGGTTAATTATGGTAAAGGAGGAGGAGGTAGAGGTTATGATTTATGGGCTCCTCCAAGCATTTCTAAATTTGAGGGATGGGCTCAAGATCATTGGATTGGACAATGGGGAGCATATGGAGGATATGCCAATAAAATGATATGGAGGAATTGTGACTCTCTAGGATTTCTTCCAAATGGAAAACATTCACTTTATGAAAGAGTAGTTGATAATGCAAGTGTCAATATTGATAGAAACAGCCATTGGTTTACAGCATTTTTTGAGAATGTAGATCATTTTTCAACAAATGAGAAACAGGATATTCCTGGTTATGAATATAGGTACGAAGGTGATAGTAGCAGACAAGCGGGTACTGGAACTAATGGACCTGCTATTGATTCTCAAAAAGGTTTTCTAGATTGTGATTTAGGTTATTCATTTGGATACGACACGTATGTTTGTTACCCTCATAGAAAAGGGTTGATCAATTATGCTAACAGAGATGATATTGGAGTTGTAGCCTTTTTAGATGGGACACAGATTACTTCAGCTATGAAATTCGCTAGGTATAAATCTGAAAGTGTAAAATGGAGCGGGTTAAAGAGGAGACAAAGAGGTTATCAGACTGAACCAGTAGAAAGTGTAAACTGGAGTGAATATGTAGTATTTAATGCACATAAAGAAGGATATGGCATTAGTCAGAGAATATTTGCACCATCTCAGTGTATACCTAAGAGAACTAGTTTTACTAGTAAAGATTATGATGAATTAGTATTTACTAAAGAAAATTATAATGAATTTTTAAGAGGTAACGGAGCTGGAGAAACAAATCCTAATTGGAACACTAACGAAGGTGGCGAAAGTTTTAATCAACAAGGCGATTTTATTCGTTCTCAAATGCTTGGCTATAGATTCGGTACCTTTGCTAATGTAAATGAAGATACTCAAGGAAATAATGATTATTACCCGACAAGTAATCAGGGGAGAAGGCATTTTGTTAATCATAGTATTTTTAGATTATTAGATTCTTCAGTATCTCAAGTAGGGCAATCTGATAATTCATATACTGTTAAAAAGCCAAAAAAATTAAATTCTATTATAGGACTCGGAAAGAATTATCGTAAAGATAAGGCTAGAAATTTAATTGCTACAACAAAAGATAGTGATAGACCTCAGAATGAAACATATATTTCAAGGTGGATATTTGTTCCAAAACCTGGGGAAACTATAAATTCATTATCTGGAGATGTCATAGTAGATGCAGGTTCTACGGCACACTATAATCCATTAAGATTACCTCAATATGGTAACGGTTTAATAGCTTCATTAACTGAAGATTCTGCTGGAGGAACTAGTGATCATATTGTAATTATACCAACTACTGGTGATCAAACAGTTACAACTGGTTGGCTTGAACACAGAGACCAATTATATAATTCAAATGGACCAGATTATACTGATCCCGATTCTGCTAGTGCAAATCATAGTGCATTACAACCATATTTATACAGACATCAGGATGGTTCTTTTGATTTTGGTTTAAGTGTTACATTTAGTGACCAAGAAACTGCTCAAGACGCTGATGGAAATATATTGGATACTGCGTTTATGGCTAATTCTAAGTATAGATGGAAATTAACGTTATTATACGATGGTTTCCAAGAAGGTCCTATGTCAGATTGGTTTTTATCTGGTACAACTGATGCAAACAACTATAAAACAGCACAACTTTCATTAAGAGTATCTAATCCACCAAAAAGAGTTTCTCATATTGTGTTATATAGACAGAATGGAGAATATGATTTTTATAGAATGGTTGAGGAGGTTAGTTTAGCTGAGGGATGGGGACATGACCCAGAAACAGACTCCTGGAGCTATAATATTGTAGATGATGGAACAACAGGTGCAACTTATGAAGCTATTACTGGAATGCCTGAACCATTAAGAGAAACTAATATTAATTACAAATTAAGTACTGTAGCTCAAGGACATTTAATTATAGGTGATTGTTACCATCCTGAAATAAAACAAGGTCAAAACTTTATATTTAAGTCTGAACCAAATGCATTCTCAAACTTTAATTGGAGTAAGAATTTTTGTATATTACCAACAAAACCAACTAACATAACTTGGTGGGCTGGTAAATTGTATGCTTTTGATTTGTCTAACATGTATAGAATAAATCTTGATAACTTAGTGTTAGAAGATACTTTTGAAGGAACTGGTTGTATAGGGCCAGATTCTTCTGTTGTAACAGATATAGGTATGTTTTTCTGCGACTATCAAGGTATGTATTGGCATAATGGTGATAAAGCAGAGAATATTTCTAGAGATATAGTTGCATCTTCACATTATGGAGATGATGCAGATGTTATTCCTCTTGGAGCAGCAACAGATCATAAATTCTTTGCACATAGTTGGCATTATATAAATCATAATATACCTCCTAAGGTTTTATTTAATCCTAGGGTTCAGTCAGTTTATTTCTGTTTTCAAGACAAGCATTCAGATGGTACTATATTTAATGGGGCGTGGGTTTATGGATTAACTCGTAAAAAATGGTCTTTAGTCGATATGCCTACACCTACTGGTGTTTTGA
>CEUX01089269.1_pt1 | contig 15239 bp, 7 predicted proteins | sample 531361 | NCBI WGS metagenome assembly CEUX01 (sample SAMEA2622736, study PRJEB7988) | marine metagenome | isolation source: saline water (ENVO:00002010), including
CCAGCAAGCGTTGTGAGTTCAGCATCGGCTATATGATCTGTTGTAACAGCATTATCTTCAATCTTTGTAGCATCTATAATATCAGCAGATAAATGGACTCTATCGATACTACCATCTACATATTGATCACTATCAATCGAGTTTGCTGACATATGAGCAAGATCAACTGAACCTGCTGTTATATGCTCTGAATTAACAGCATTATCAGCAAGCTTTGTGCCATCAATAATATCTGCTTCTAGATGGACTCTATCGATACTACCATCTATATATTGGTCACTATCTACAGAGTTTGCTGACATGTGCTCAAGATCGACAGCACCTGCTGCTATATGCTCTGAGTTTATAACATCATCTTGTATATTATCACCATCTATTAAATCAGTAGATAGATGCACATGGTCAATAGACCCATCTACATATTGATCACTATCTACTGAATTAGCAGACATATGTGATAAATCAACACTACCATCTACTAATTCAGATGAATCAACAGAGTTTGCTGCTAATATAGTTGAGTTAACAGTTCCTGTATCACCAGTTGTTATTACTGTACCTGAAACATTAGGAAAATTAATTGTCCTATCAGCTGTAGGATCTACGACTCCAATACTAGTTTCAAAGGCATCTGCTGTTGCACCTTCAAATACAAGTTGGTTTTCACCCATTTGAAGGTTACCAATCATGGTGTCATCACCAAGAGTGGTCATAGCATAGTTATCAATCTCTTGAGCTGTGTATAGGATTTGATCGAAGTCATCATTCAAATCTTCAGCTTTAATAGCAGAACCTGGGTAGAAGGTTGCTTTTTTATTGTCGTTCCCAGTATCCCTATAAATCAACACCTTAACATTATTGCCAGGTGCTGAGTTCATTTGAACAGTTGTAGCTGTTGGGAAAGTATATGTGGTTGTAGCTTGAGTTACTCCGTCTAGTTTTACCTTGACGTCAGTAGTCTGTAAATATGGAAATGTAAATGAATAGGTTGTTGTCGACCCATTCCCTGTATATTCATTTTGTGTAACAGCCATTTATTTATGTTATAAGTTTACTTTGGGATGGATAACATTTGTTCAATTTGTCTATCTAATTCAGTTACGTTTTGAAGTTGACCTTGTTGTCTATAGCGATTCTGTAGTTTACCTAATCTATGTGCTTCTGATAAGCGTTTAGCTTCACCACCTAAGTTAGGATCTTCCAATAACATCTCCCAAGCTCGACGTTTAGCTTCTCTAAATATAGGCATAATGACTCTACCATGTTCGGTATAAGTAGCTTCATAGTCTTTTTCAGGATGGCGTTCTGATTCTATAATAGAAGTTCTCATTAAAGGATCTCTAAGTACCTCAGTTAATTGTTGTTCTATATTTTGTTGACCTAAATAGAAATTAAATTTAGATTTTAAACGAGGTTTACCTTCTAAACTTACACCGCCTGTACCAGTGTTGAATGTTTGTTTTAAATTAAGACCACTTCTCATTAGCCATTCTCGAGTCTCATTTGTAGCACCTATATTTAGATTTAAAGGTAATATAGAATTTACGAGTCTAGTCATTGGATCCCAATCACGTAAAATATTACCATTTAAAATATCATATCTATATGGTAATACAGTACCACCTTCTCCTAAATCAGCCCATAGGTTTCTGTTACCTATACTTTGCCAGAATCCAGATTCTAATTCTCTCATACCAGGTGATAGTACTTTACCTATTTCATTCCTTAAACCACCTAATGGGAATTGGTTATTTACAAAGTTAGCTGCCACTCTAGAAGCATCACCACCTTGAGAAGTTAATAAGTCTTGTAGTTGTAATAAACCTGATAAGAAAGATTTGTTTGTAACATTAGCACTCATCATGTAGGCAAGTTTACCAAACTCATTACCAACCCAGTCATTACCCATTACTTTCTGAGCATCTACAATATCAGCTGTAAAACTTAAGAACATATTAAATGGTTCTAATGCTTCATAGCTAACATAGGAATCGCCAATCTTTATTGATCTAGGTTGCCATTTACCTGCTTGCTGCCAAGCATCTCTTAATTGTCTATCAGGAGGTCCATTACCAGTTAAGTTACCATTCAGTGCCATCATAGCAGCTGTAGAGGTTACACCATATCCAATGGCCCATCTACCTCTCATCGTAGCTTTAGCAATTTCTAAATCTTCTGGAGTTTTAATACCATACTTAAGTAAGTCAGGATCATCAAAATTCTTAGTCATAATATCAGAATGTTCTTTTATGACTAAATTTAAACCAGGAGTATATTTAGAAGTCATTTCTAAAGCATTCACACCTGTTCTAGCAAACAAAAAGAATGGTCTAAGGAATGGCATACGTTCAAATGCTGTATCTAAATCTTTAGCAAAACCTGTTAATTCTTTAGTTAACTTAGCTTCATCTGCTGCAAATTTAGCCATTTCATCTGTTACTTGACCATCAGCTGAGAATACTCTACTTTCAAATTCTGTTTCAACAGCTCTTACCATTTCACCTATATTCTCAACAGACTGCCCTTCATTACGTCTAAGGTTATAAACATGATCAAAAGCTATTTGACGTTGCCTACCTCTTCCTATCATTTGTGTGAAGAATACGTCCATAGATTTCATAACTCTAGGACCATAGTTTAGGAATGGTAATTTATTCATATACCTTAAACTACTAGCTACTTGAGCCATAGCCCTTTCACCAACCGTACCATACTGATCAAAGTATGACATCATGGAATTGAATTCAGAATCTTTAGCGTTAGTAGTATATCCTCTAAACCCTTCTTCTGATGATAAATAAGAGTTCCAATCAGCCGCTGCTTTTTGCCAAGCTTCTCGTGAAGAATCTATCATACCACTTACGGATGCCATAGCACCTCTAAATGTTTGACCATTTGTATCACCCACAGCCCCTATCATAGTAGCCACAGGACGCATAGCAGTACCTAAACCAGTACCCATCAAAGCTCTTACAGCTGTTTTAGGTCCAGATAATATAGAGTTTATACCCATTGTCATAGCTTCATTGACAATAGCACCTCTTTGGAATTGATCTTTATTCTTATATCCTTTTAATTTACGAGTAAAGAAGGTTTGTAAATCACTCCAAGTTTGTTTATTACCATTACCAGTAGCTGTAAAATGTAAAAAGGTTTCTAACATGTCATTATCTACATCACCTTGAAGTAATTGTTTGAATGTTTGTACTTCATTGGCTGCAGAATCTGAAGCTCTAGCAATAATATCCGCTTTACTTAATGACTCACTTCCAAAACCCTTGAATCTAGTTGAGAATGCTAAACTGGTTTCCTTTCTTAACCTAGCTATATTACTATATCTAGTCATGATACCATCTAAGAATGACCCAGGGCTTGTAGCACTAATCTCTCCAGCTACACTTAATGCAGATTTAGCTAAATCTCTAGCTTCATATAGGAATTGACCTAGCATAAGGTCAATAGTTTGTACTTGACTAGCACTTAATACAGGTAAAACTTCACCTTCAAAGTCTAGTTTCTCTCTGGGATCACCTATTTTTTTCAGTAACTCTTCTTCTGGTATATCACTAAGTAATCTTTTATTACCTGATTCACTTAAAAATTGTTGCAGCTCATTCCATTGTTTAGCAACTTCTTTTTTAACAGCTTTACCACCTTTCATTAATTCAACATAAGATGGTCTAGCAACTAAAGCCTTTTCAACTCTATCTATTTCATTTAAAGTTGTACCAGGATTAGCATAGTTTAAGACACGTTGCTGCGATTCACTGACTTGACCTCTAGGTGCACCGTATTTCTGAGAGAAATTACCTTTAATTTCAATCATATCTCTTACCCCTTCTACAGGATTAGAGTCGATTGATAGTGCTTGGTTATCTGTAAACCCACCAGTTTTATAATATGCAGGATTAGTTCTAGCTTTACCTTGAGTTAGATCTAATTCTAACTGTTCCATAGCTAGATCTAAGTTCGCATTCTTCTGACGTGTATCACGTGCAGTCATATCACGAACATCACCCCAATCAATATTATTCTTCTCTGCATAAATATTCATGAAACCTTTACGTTGGTCATCACTTAAGATTTCCCAGGCTTTATTAGATTTACGCCATTGAGCTATACTGATATTCTCAACTGGTACGTTATTCTTAGCTGCTTCTTTAGTTAATTTAGTCTTATATTTTCTAAAGGCAGATCTTTCATAAGCCTTTTTAGCACCATCTTCAACAAGTTTACCTTTAAGCATGTAGTCAAATTCACTACTATCTTCTAAGGATTTAGTTAATGGATCTGGTTTTATAATCTTTCTTGCTCGTTTCTTAGCTTCTATAGAGTTGGCACGTACACCCCAACCTGCAGCTTCAAAAGTAAGATCTAGTACAGCACCTAAACCTAAACCTTCTACAATGTTATACATTGATCTGGTAGCAGGTGACATAGTTTCATTGGTAGCTAGGAATTCTAGATTACCACTCCATTCAGGTTTAATATCTATAAGACTTCGAACTAAGTTAGACTCTTGAGACTGGTTACTGATTACGTCATAAGTCGCACCTTGTGCTGCACCTAAAGCTACACGGCCTAATTTAGTAGCCCTTGCTGCTGCTGCAAGACCTTTTAAACCTTTTATACCCCATACAACCTTACCTGTACCTACCATACCTCCTGCAAACTCTACACCTCCACGTATAAAGTTACCCCATTTAGTATGTGTTATAGGTTTCTTTTTGATAAGCCATGGTGCATCATATTTCCAAGGAGTATTTGGATCTGATTTTTGATAGAATCTTTTATCTAATAATTTAGGTAGAGAGGCAACACTGTTATATAAATCAACACCACCTCCAACTACGGCATTACCTAATTCTTTAACGTTATCTCCTAAGTTATATTCACTAGGATCTTTAGGAGCCTCAGCTTTAGCGATTCTATCATCTAGTGTTTTTTGTTCTAATTGTTCACGTTTTTTACGTTCTGTATCTTCATCTTGGAGGAATTCACTTGTATCATCAAAAGATTTTAGTGGTATTGGATCCATTTATTTAGCCTCTAATACGTTTACAAAGTTTGTTAAAACCGCTTTATCCAAATAGTTAATATCTATATCATAATTATCTAATTCATTTCCAAGAGCTTCCATTATTTCTTGTTCAGGTGGTGTTATCACATATTGCCATATTTCTTTAAAAGATTTTTTTAATTGTTCTTTACGTTTTTTAGAGATAGCTACGTTTTTTTTAAGATCTTCATCGAATTGTTTCGATTGCTCTTCTAAACGGTTTTTATAAGCTGTATACACTTTTTGTGCTTTTAACTGTGTTGCTTGGTATGTTTTTTCTTTAAAACCACTGGGATCTGTAACTCTATCATGTTCTTTCTGTAGAAATTTAGTTCCTTTAACAAGCGAATCTAAAGAGTCTTTTACTGTGTTTAAATCTTGTTCCCATTCACGTTGAATATCACCTCGTAAAGAAGGTCTGTAGAATGGAGAGGTTGTATACATTTCTCTTGCAAACCGATCTCCAAGAAAAGGTCTATCACTAAATGAACCTTCTAAATAAAATTTATTATTTTCCTCAGCTTGTTTATCTCTAAATATTTTTTCATGTGTTTCAGCGTCAACAAAATTATCTAAATTAATTGTACCTTCTTTTATTGAATGCATTAAATCATCGTTGGTAATACCTAAACTAGTTTCAAAATTAGGTAACTGCATTACCTCTCTGATAGGTGTTTCATGTAATGGTTTACCTAAAAAGTCAGTTGCTAAAGTCCAACCTTCTCCTACATCTATAGCATCCCATCGTAGTTCAGACTCAAGATATTTAGCACCTACTTCTGGGTTCATTTGTGATTCTGCTATTACTAGTTTCAAATCTTTTTTAGGTACATTATATCGATTAGATAAATTTTTAACTTGTTCTTGATCAGCAAGTCCTCCAGATGGAGTACCATCATTAAATATTCGTTCAGATTCTACAGAAGGCATACCTGCTTGAATAAAACCATGATAACCAGGCATAATCATGTTACCACTATCATCTGTTAACCCTGTCTCACGAGCATGGTGATGTATGATAGTTGCCTGTAATTGAGGCATAGAAAGACGTGGGTATAGACGTTTTAATGTACGTAGTGCTTGTGGTATACGATCACCAAATTGAGCACTTCTAACTGTTGCATCCACTAATGCGTCATCTAGACTACCATCTTTAAATAAAAGATTTTTATCAGCTATAAATTTTTCTTCTAATGCATCAAGTTGTTGGTCAACTTTAACTACGTCAGGTGGCCAATTATAACCTCTTCCACTATGTTCTATAACTTTACCATCTTTTTGTTTTAAAGAAAAAAGACCTTCACCTTTTTTAAAGTCCTTGTCTAATTCTCCAAATGCTACTTCTAGAGCTTGAATTCCAGTTAAATCATTATCTTTCTTCAATAATATTTCTCGTATTCTACTGAATAAACGGCTCTCTGATTTATTTCTTACAGCAACGGAACTGTTATTAGGGAGATAACCATCCTTATTTCTCTCATTTGGGTTGTTTCCCCAAGCTTGTATTTGGTTAAGAAGTCCTGTAATTCTCTCTTGCCATTCCTTATTAAAATGGATCTCGGCCAGTCCTCTAAGCATTTTCCCCTGACTAGCAGTAGTCGCAATACCTAATTTATCTGCTCTATCTGGACTTATACCACGTAGAGATCGTAGAAGTATTTCATTGCCATATGGTGGTGGATCTCCGCTAAATACATATGCACTTCTTGCAGCTTCAAACCATTTCTGCTCTTCATCTGTACTTATCCCACCCATCGTCTGCTTCGCTTGTTGATATAAACCAGCAACATAAACATCATCAACAGGAATACCCTGTTTTCTTCGATCTGTTATTTTTTGAGCTATATCTGCTCCAAGAGTAAATCCTTGGATCTCTCTTTTATTTCGATCAAGCTGCCATTTTGCGTTTATATTTTTCTGAAATTGTGCAAATCTTTTATCAAAAGCACTATCAAATCGCTCCCTACCACCATGCACCATTTGCTTACCTATAGCATCTAATTCAGTTTGTCCGAATTTCATTCTAGATTTCCCACCAGCATGTACGATATATCCAGTTCTTGAAGCCTTATCAAGAATATCCATCGTCCATTTCATATTATCTGCTGTATTACCAGGTAGTATTAATGCTTCAAGTCCACTAGCAAATGGTTTTTTAGTACTAGGGTTTATCTCTAATTGTGTATCTTTTAATGTATCTCCTATATTTGCTTTTAAATCATATACGAATCTATCTGTAAAAACTTCTCTCTCTTTGGAACCTGCTGAATCTTGGAAATGGGCATTGATATCAGATCTTTCTAAATTAAAATGATCTATAATCAACCCTCTACCACTATGTGCTATGAAATCAGTTTGATAAGCTCCAACAAGTCCGTCGAAAGCAGCTTTTTGTAAATAAGAATTATACCTTATTAAAGCTTCTTTATCATCTGAATCAAATCTCGGATCTGATGTTGCTAATCTATTTTTAGCTTCAGTGATTTTTGCAAGTTCATTTTTCTTACCTAATGACTGTAGTTTTGCCTCAACCTGGCCTTCTATACCTTTTATATAAGTTGGATCTTTTAATCTATCTGATAATGTATTACTTTGCCTTATAATTGCTCTATAACCTTTTCGAATACCTTCATAAGCATTTTGTGTTTCTGGATCAACCCCTTCTTGTTGAGCCCACCAGTACAAACGTTCACCTTTTTTTAACTGAGAGATTTTACTAAAGTACTCATCTTGTTGTGCTTGGCTTAAAAATCCTAATGCAGCAGTTTTACTTTTAACAAATGTAGCAGCACTTTTTCTTCTTAATTGATCTATTTGTCCTACAGTTTGAACAGCTTTTGGAATTAAATTCATTAATTCTTCTTGCTGTTTCTGCTCAAAAGATTTTCTTGCCTTATCAGCTTCGAGAGATAAAACTTTAGTTTTATAATCACGTAAGTTAGCGTTTTCTATTATCCTTACATTTTCTCTAGCTTGACGTACATTACCACTTAAGATGTTTTCTTGTATATTTTGTTGTATACTACGTGATCTGCTTATTTGATCTTGCTGACTACGTATTTCATCTTTTACCCTCTGCATTCCTTGCAGAGTTATTCTGGTTTGTTGTTCGATGGCAGTTGATTCAGGAACTTTTGTACCTTTAAATCCTCGTCTTTTTCTACCACCACCTCCTGCTTGATAAATTTTAGCCATAATTAAAATAAAGCATTATATGCCATGAATGCGGCTACAGCCCATGGAGCTATAGAACCAAGAGTTGCTGCTGCAGTACCTGCCGTTAAATTCATGGAACTTACAGCAGCTGCAGTACCTACACCAGCAACTGTTGCCCCAGCAAGGCCCATAGCAGTGTGTCCCATACCTAATGAAGAATCAACCATAGCACCTTCTCTAGGATCAGGAGGAGCTGTTGGAGGTAATGGTGCTATACTTTGTGGTACTGGTAAGTCTTTAGGTTCATAGTTTTCTAAACTTAGTATGTCTCGCCATGTTTCTCCTGTCTTCTCATCAGCTATCATATTAGGATCTAACATAGCCATAGCATTAGCTTTTGCATCTGCTTGATCTTTATCTAGTACAATTCCTTCTTGATTACGCATACTAGCTTCTACAGCTTGCTCTAAACTTGTAGTTAATTGATCTTGAGATAAAGCAAAATCCCTTTCTATATTAGAAATATCCCAATCATTTTTATTTAACGCTAGTCCAGCTTGACCTTGAGCATGGTTAAAGGTAGATTCAAGATGATCAAGATCAACACTTGAACTTAAAATAAGATTATCAATTTCATTTTGAATACTGTCAACATCAAGTTGATCTTGTTGTTGACCTATAGCTAAAGTACTATTAGCTTTTGCTATAGATCTCTTAGCTGAACTTACTGCACTAATATTATCTTCGTTTATTTTCATTTCAGCTAAATGAGCTTTATGTACATTGTTGATTTGTTGACGTCGACTCATAGCTATTTCAGCTTTAGCAGCAGCTTCACCTCTTATCATAGTATTAGCTACGTAAGTATTATACCTACCTAATTCAGCTATAACTGCTTGTTGTGCTTTACCTTTAGATCTTCCAGCTTGACTTAAAGAAGCTTTACCTTGAGCTTTTAACGATTGTATTACACGTTCCTGGCTTTCATGTGCTGATTTAGCTCTTACACTATCTTCATTTCTTCTTATCTTCATCTGTTGATAATCAGACTGTTGCTTGCCCATATCTCTTTGAACTGCTAATGAAGCTAGTTTATACTGATTAGCAACTTGGGAATCTTTTAAAGAACCTACTACTTGACCTTCTGCAAAAGCATGTTCAGCTTTTTTACCAATATTTGATAATTTTGTTTTAGATTCTTTAATATCTAATTGGCCTACTTGATGTGTAGTATTATCAGCAATTTTATCTCCTTTATATTCTATGTCAGATTCTGTTTTTTGAAGACCATGTTTTAATGCGATATCTTCAAAACCTTTAGCACCTACTGCTTCGAAAAATTGATTATTTAATTCTAAGTTAGTATAAGCACCTTCTATCAATTGCTCTTCTAATAAAGCTGTTTCTTCCGCTGCTGCAAAATTATACTCTGCATCGTTTATAGCTAATTGTTCTTTTACAATACTTTGATTTTGTTTGTATGCAGCGTCTTGTTGGTCCCAAGAGAATGCTTGTTGATCTACTCCCAGTTCCCATTGTTGTGTTGCTACTGCATCTTGATGTTCTCTACCTGCAAGTTCATTAGCAACTTGAGCATTATAAGCTTTTAGTTGATGATCAAAGGCATCCCAGTTTACACCAGCTTTTTTTACCTCACCTGTTGTTTCATCAGTAACCCATTGTTGTTCGAAAGTAGGATTATCAGGATCAATAATCTCTCCTTTCTTATCGCCTTCTGTATGACGCAGAACTTTCATACCCCATAATTGTTCATGAGCTTTTAATTCATGATCATATTTAAGGGCAATTTGAGAGTTCTGGTTATCTAGCATTTCATCGGTTTTACCACTACTCATATTATTCTCCTAAGTTTTTTTTAAATAATTGACGAATTTTCATAGAGACGTATCTCATTTTTTCTGGACCTTGAGTCAACAAAGCCACTAGAGGTACAACTTCATGATGTGTATCTCTCCAAACGTGAGCATATATCTTATCAGTTTCATCCCCTTGCCCCCATATATTAGCTGCCATCCATGCATTATACATAGACACATGTTGGGAAGTTAAACTATCCCTATGTTTCATAAAAAATGGGTTATAAGGAAGTTCAAGTACTATAAATTCTAATGAACCTAGAATATCACTTGCAGTCACAGTTTGATCGTTATCATACATATCATCTATGATTCTAGTGATATTCATCAGTTTATTTAAATACTGATAAGCAAACTTGTTTTTTCCAGCTGCTTCTCTTATTATTTCTTCAGTTCTTTCTGAAAAAATCTCACGTTCTTGTTGGGTAGTCATTAAGCTCTTTGATAAAATCTTGGTGAATAATACCCTTCCCACATCATAGAATTTAAGGACACTGGAAAAGGAGAGTCACTATAAGCTTTTAAAGTAAAGTTTGTATTCTTTTGGTGGATAGGGATGTTAGCTACGGATACTGACTCTATTAGAGGTACGTCGTTAGCTAAATAAAAGTTTGCATCAGGTACAGGACTTACATCAGTATAGTCTTCCGTACCTTTTCGATTAAGTTTAAAACCTAATACTCCAGATAAACCAGTAGAGATTTTAACTCTAGCTATGGTTAAAGATGCAGTATAATCTGCTCTGGTACCACTAGGATCATTACTAAAAAATATTGTCGGTAAAGTTACATCATAGGTATATTTAAAACCTACGATTACTTTACTTGCTACACTAGTTAAGTCTTTAAAAGGAACTTTAAAATAAGCTCCAGTACCATCTGAATCTACAGTAGGTGTAATAGTAAAACCAGATTCAACAAAGGTAGCATTAGTTAAATCAGATGTGGTACTACCAATAACAAGTACAGGAGTTAAACCTGATACATTATTAAATGGTATATAACATTTAGAAAAAGGATTGATAGGATCAGTTTGATCAAAAGCTACAGAACTAGCAGTAGCATATAAATCCATACAAGGATTCATTTTCTGACCAGCAGAGTTAACCAATATAGATTCTTCTGGAGTCTGGTTAAGACTAGCACTAATTAAAGTATATTGACCACCTTGCATAGTAACAGCGTATAGCACGTCAGAATCAACTGCTATTGTTTGTACTAATCCAGGCAGTTTCCACTTAAACCATGATTGCATCAAATCTCTTTGACCATCACTGTATGTTCTATAGAAATATACATCATCTATAGAAGCTCCCCACATAGCTAAGAAAGAGTTTTGTGGACTAGCTAGTAAATCTGTAATTGTATCAGGTATATATTCAGATACTATCCTTCCTATATCTAATACATTAGGATTCATTTCTTGACCCCTGGTTCTCATATTAAAGATACGAGTATAACCTGGTGTCTTACTTAAGAATACAATATCAGTTCCATTATCAACTGGATCGATATCAATATCCATTTCATAGTTTGATATACCACGTATGATTGTTGTATTAGGAGTGAATATACCATTAGGTGCATACATCAAGAACTGTTGATTCTTACTGAACAGGATTAGCCCCTGTGCGGTCGGTAGAACGCCTGTAAGTAAAGTTGGCCTAATACTCGAACAACTTAAATCAACAGGGTCAGAGACGATCTGAGTCATCGCTGAGGCGTGATAGAAGTTAAAGAACTCCCCAGACTGACTTAATGAAACATTATCACCTGTTAAGAACCCTAATCTATTACTTGCAAAGAATGCTTGTTGTATCTTTTTACCTACAAAACTAGGATGAGAGTTAGTTGTATCATCTCCTACTAGTCTATTAGTCCAAGTAGCTGGTCTAAATGTAAAGGCATTAGTCCCTGTATTGACTAATTCATGAGGCATAGTCGCAGCTGTAAGGCCAGGAGATGCATCAGGTGCTATATATTCTTCCCAATAACCTTCACCTGATGTAGCATCATCAGCTATAAAACGTGAATAATATGCATCATCAGAAGTATCTGTATTGATAATCTTAACTACTCTATGATGTTTAGATCTAGCAGGTAGCTTTGAAACAACTGAAACTTGGTTTTGATATGTATCTAATCGTTCAGCATCTGGACCACCTTTACCTGTTATAGTGAAAGTAGCATCACCTTCAAACTCTAAACTAGTATCTAGTTGAGTTACAGTTATACCTGATATATCCTCTAATCCTGAAGTACTGTTAAGATTAGTTCGTGTAATAGTATGTGGATTAGTTTCACCTGCATCTGGAGATACACCTGTCTTTAATGATGTTAATACAACATCAATTTTCGGAGAATCTGGTGTAGTAACAGTAACAGTATAAGTTGTACCACCTTTAGTAATACTAACAGTATAGTCTGTATTAGGTGTGATAGCTTTAATTCTAGCACTACCAACTCTATTAGCGTTAAAGGTTGGAGCTGCTATAGCTGTAATTGGAACTGTTTTATTGGTGATAATAGTAGTATCTTGTACAGTTAAGACATCATAATGGCTAGCTGTAGTACCTGTAAGATAACCAACACTTTGGTTCGTAACTGTAGCAGCTACTCCAGTAGTTACATTCCAAATATTAATAGCTGTACCTTTGATACAACCTATATATTTTTCATCTCCATCCCTATGGATGTAAAACCATTTAGCATTGGTTAAAGTGTTTTCATTACCAAGACCTTTAATAAATTTAAACCCAGGTCGTTTGATGAGACCAAAGGTAGGATCAGGATAACCATTGATACACTCAGATAATTGTCCAGGTAATTTTTTAGTATCAGGTTGTTTAGATACACCACCTAAATAATTTGGAATTGTTTGTGTGACATTTGGCATTATCTTTGTAAAGCATGGTATGGTTTGTAGCTGTTGTAATAGTTACCACCTTTGGGGTGACCAAAGAAAGTGAATTGGCCCTGATTACATTCGTATTCTAAAGCTATAGTTCTACATTCTATCTCTTTTGCTTTTAACTGTTGGTATAAAGCATTATCCCCTACAATTCTACTTGAAGTTATAGCGGCAGCTCTAGCAGTTATATAATCTTTCATAGGTATTGGAAGATCTGTCCAATCAAAATACCATACTACATTAAATTTATATTCTGAATTTGTAAATTCAAAGGTATGATTCTGCCTATCATATGCCATTGATTTTTCAGGTGTTGCATCTGATATACTTCCTATTACATCTGCACTGGTAGTTGCATCTGATGCTGCTATAGTTACATTATCACCAATCAAATAACTAGATCCCCCTGCTGCAACTGTAATAGCTGTTACTACATTACCTTCTATTGTAAGGTTAGCACGGAATCCTGTACCTGAACCATTAGTTGTAGTAGCAACGTTAAAGACAGTACCGTTGGTACCGCTTCCTGTACCGTTTTGTAGTACAGTAAGTTTTGTAGGTATTCTAGTATATTTACCAGATCTACGAATGACATCTATCTTCTTCGTAGCGTTGGTTACATTTCTTATATCATCTTCTGTTAAATCCATCTGTAAAACATTAGGAGGATAAATAATATGATTATCATTATCAGGTGTAAATGGATAATCGTATTCTTTATTAAATGTCCAGCCTTCTGCTTGAACCTCTTGAGATACTTGGATTAAAGTATCATATGCAATCGCAACGTCTGGGTTGGTTTGATCAAGAGTTGTTACAGGTGCCTGACCAACCGACGCTAAGATCTGATTGACTGCAGGTAATTCTGTTGTAGCGTTAGTGGTAGGTAAAGCCATGTTAAATAATATGAATAAAAAAAAGGGAGTCCGAAGACCCCCTTATGTATGTAAATAAATTGAACCTATTATGCGTTAGCAGGATAAGTAGTACCAAAGGCAGCATTACCTGTTGAACCTACTGCAGCACCTGCGATCAATTCGACGCAAGCTGCAGGGTTAACAAAGTCAGCACCCATTGCTAAACGACCAAGGATAACGTCACCCTGATAAATCACGGATACGTCACCAGAGGTAACTTGTACGGAAGGTCCGATTGCTTCTACACAACCAGCTCCTTCTCTTTGGAAGATGAGTCCACAACTATTAGCGAAGTCTGAGTCATTACCATAGTTACCGTTAATTCCGGTTACAGAAGCACGACCATCTTCTAGTGCTGTATCACTTCCAACAAAGGAACCAGTGTTACCAGGTGAAGTTACACCTGGGTTTGTAGCTGATGCAGAACCATAAATAGTACCGTAGTTACCAAAGAATGGTATGTTCATAGATTTGTAGATCTTAATACCAGCGATCTCAACAATACCATTGCCTTTTTGACGGGCTGTACCTTGTTCATCACGGTTTATAAGACCATTATCTCCTACCTGTTGTATTAACTCATAGTACTGTCTAGGGTTAAGAACACCTACACGTCCCTCACTTGAAACTCCTTTCTCATCTAGTGCAGCTGCTGCATCATAGAAAGCGTTTACAAGTGAAGCTGGTACATAAGCATCCGATCCTTGGTCATTAGTACCAACACGGATTTGTGTACCACCTGGCTCTACAAAACCAGACTTAGTTATAGGTGAAGCTTGACGTGCTCCTTTAGCAATTGCACGGAAAATGAGTCTATCATATTTCTCAGCTAGAGCATAACCGATCTTACGAGAAATTTCAGATCTTAAATCATAATGAGCAAGTGTCTCATCTAAATTATAGACAAAAGCTGAACTGATAAGTAGATCATCAATTGTTATAGTCTTCTCAGCTACTGGAGGTGCACCATCAGAGTTACCTAGTATGCTGTTACCTGGTGTGTGGTACTCAGCAGTTGTGCGACCTGTATAGATGAACTGTAAAGATTTACCGTTCGTTAAGGTACGCTTCATAATGAGGTCACGAGCTATCGCATTATGCTGGAAACCTTTAAACATCTCTCCTGAAAAGAGCTTGAGGTAAAGGGCTCTCGCATCACCTGTCGAGTTTAATTGACCAGGCCGCGTCAGATCAGCAAGTGGTTCATTACTATTTTGATGTGCCATTTTTTATATATTTAAAAATTATTAAGGGTATAAATCATCATCGTGCACAAATTAAATTAATCATTTTGTGGTCTATCCCACCGTCTAGACGGCT
>CEUX01021819.1_pt1 | contig 15238 bp, 17 predicted proteins | sample 531361 | NCBI WGS metagenome assembly CEUX01 (sample SAMEA2622736, study PRJEB7988) | marine metagenome | isolation source: saline water (ENVO:00002010), including
TCTTAGGTGGAGAATACAAAAGGACATGTTATTCAACAGCGATTACAATGCAGAAAAACCAACGGAAGTTACTATAAAGGTAAAAGCAGAAACTGGAGAATATCATGGACATAAAAAGCAAAAAAAAGTAAAAGCAGATGAATACTTTTTAATTACCGAAAGTAAAATAGTACAAGATGGACATGAAAATTACAAAGTAACTCCAATAAAAATATACGTTACAGATAAAAACATTTACATAATACATGATAATTATGGAAGGGATTATAATCCTATAATTTCCAAAATAAAACAAGTATTAGAAACATGGGTTTATGAAGTAATCGCAAAACAAAATAAAGACATAATATACGACCTAAGGTCAAAATTAGCGGAAACAGAAAACAAATTAAACAAATTAGAAAAGAAAGAATCAGAAAAGGTAGAAGAACCTAAACTTAAAATTTCAGAAGTATTACAAGAAATAGAAGAAAAGGAAAAAGCAACTAACTAATAAATAACAATAATAAAATTTCCCCATTAGCAATAGTGGGGATTTTTTAGTTAATAATCGTCTGGATATTTCCAAACAACAAATAACATAATGCCACAAATACATGCCATGAAAATAATTGTTTTGAGTAAATCTAAGAGAAACATTTTTAAGATCCGTAACCTTTGTTCCTCTTAACTAGTAACTGTTAACAGTAACTAGTAACTATGTTAACTAAGTTAACTTTAATTAAAATATATATATTTAAGTTAAAAGTAACTGCAGTAACTATAGTTACTATTGTAGCAAAGTATTATTGTAAAAGATAATAAAATATGTAATTGTGTATGGCTGACACACTTGGACACGACTGTTCAGATAAATACAAGTGATATACTATTGTTTGATTTTTGTAGCGGTCTTATATTATTATAGTAGTCGGGCATAGTTCCTCTGCTCAATAGGGTTACTAGTCTTAGTGCAAACCCTTATAAAGAGTAATTATTGTTCTATGCCTGATATAAATAAATAGTCATATGAGGAACAAAACATGGCAATTGAGCAAGATGGTAGTCACGCGCGGGAACAATTAGATATTGTTTATACTTCCATTGATAAATTAATCCCATACGTTAATAATGCACGAACGCATACCGACGAACAAGTAACGCAAATAGCATCATCAATAAAAGAATTTGGATGGACTAATCCTATATTAGTAGATGAAAAAAATGGAGTTATTGCAGGACATGGTAGATTGGCAGCTGCAAAAAAATTACAACTAGATGAGGTACCTACAATATTATTGAGTAATTTATCTGATGCTCAAAAAAAGGCATATGTCTTAGCAGATAATAAATTAGCACAAAATGCAGGCTGGGATGATGAGTTACTTAAATTAGAATTATCAGAATTAAAAGAAATGAATTTTAATATTGATTTAATTGGTTTTGATGCAATAGAGTTAGACGATTTATTGAAAGACCCGGATTTTGATAAAGGTATAGATGATGATATGAGGCTAGACCAAGGCCGACAAATAAAATGCCCACATTGTGGAGAAGAGTTTAATATGTTTGATGTTACAGATTGAAAGATGCAGTTACAAGGCGGCGAAGTTTGCAGTCATGCGGTGGCACTACTCTAAACGTATGCCAGCGGGTAAAAACTTTGCATATGGTGTTTGGGAGAACGACAAATTTATAGGTAGTGTTATTTATGGTGGCGGATCTGGTGGCTCGACTATAGGTACTATGTATGGATTAAAAGTTAGATACGAAATGGCAGAACTAACTAGAGTTGCATTAGGTAATCACAAAACACCAGTAACGCAAATAATAGCAATAACTTTAAAAATGTTAAAAAAATCAAATCCGAAGTTAAGGCTAATTACTTCATATGCTGATGCAAGGCAAGGACATTTAGGGATAATATACCAAGCAGGTGGATGGATATTTACTGGTGGTAGAAAAACTAGTGCTATAGTAATTAGAGGTAAAAAGTTTCATACAAGAAGCGTAGGTCAAAGATTTTCATCTGAATATGTAAAAAAAGTTTTAGACCCTAATGCAAATAAAGTACATTCTACATTGTTCCATTATTTAATGCCATTAGACAAAAAAATGAGAAAAGGTATAATTAAATTATCAAAGGAGTATCCTAAAAGCCTGTGAGGTGTTGTAGCGACACGACAAACTTCCAGTTGGTAGAGGATGGTGCAATTCCAATCCACAGGCTCCAAAACTATGAGTTATCCATTACATAAAGTAACTGATGAGAGAAAAAGGATGGTTGAAACAATGGCTGTCGCTGGTATACCTCATGACGATATAGCAGTAGTAATTAACGTTAATCCTAAGACATTAAAAAAACATTACAAAAAAGAATTAGATACAGGATTAGTAAAAGCAAATACACAGGCGGCGAAAAAATTATATGAACGAGCCATGGAAGGTGATGTAAAAGCATTAATGTTTTGGTTAGAGCGTAGAGGTGGAGATGTATGGAAACATAAACCACAAGTTACATTTAATCCATCTGATTTTACTATAGATATAAATCCTGAAATAACAATATTAGATGACGACACAAACTGATAAAAAACACATAGGCTACACTAGACCTGCTTTATATAAAAAGCAACTAGAGGCTATATTTTGTGAAGAAAGATATTCGATTATTGAAGCATCTACAAAGTCAGGCAAGACTGTAGGCTGTATGGTTTGGTTATTAGAACAAGCATTAGAAAAAGGTGATGATAATAAAAATTTTTGGTGGGTTGCACCTACATATCAACAGAGTGAAATAGCGTTTACGAGATTAAAGTATGCTATGGGTCATAACAACTATATAGCAAATAATTCTAAACTAACAATAACTATTCCAAATGGATCGGTAATATGGTTTAAAGGTGCAGATAAGCCAGATAGTTTATATGGAGAAGATGTACATGGAGCAGTTATAGATGAGGCATCACGTTGTAAGGATGAAGTATGGGCAGCTGTTAGGTCAACTATAACAGCAACACGGGCACCGGTTAGAATAATAGGAAACGTAAAAGGAAGAAAAAACTGGGCATATCAATTAGCAAGAAAGGCACAAGCAGGAATTGATAATTGGAGATATTCTAAAATTACAGCATTAGATGCAATATCTGCTGGAGTACTAAATAAACAAGAAGTTGAAGAGGCTAAAAGAGATTTGCCTGAAAATGTTTATAAAGAATTATACATGGCAGAACCTAGTGATGACCAGGGCAACCCTTTCGGCATAGATGCTATTTATAATTGTGTAGGAGAAATGTCTAGTAAAGCACCTGTAGTTTGGGGATGGGATTTAGCAAAGTCTACAGACTATACATGGGGAATAGGTTTAGATGAAGATGGGAAAATATGTAGAAGTGAAAGGTGGCAAAATGAGTGGCAAGTTACTTTGCAAGAAATAAAAAGGCTAACCGGAGATACACCAGCATTAGTTGACAGTACTGGAGTTGGGGATGCTATAATGGAATTTTTAGCAATAGCAGGAAACAACTACACAGGTTTCAAATTTACACAATCATCAAAGCAACAATTGATGGAACGGTTAGCAGTTGCAATTCAACAAGAACAAATAACTATTCCTGAAGGTTTGATATTAGATGAATTGTTAAGTTTTGAATATGTTTATACAAGATCTGGTGTACATTATTCTGCACCAGTAGGATTACATGATGATGGAGTATGTGCATTAGCACTTGCGGTATATCACACAACTAACAGTCCAAGTATTGGAGTATGGCTATAAAATGGGTTTTTTTGATAGGTTTAGAGGTAAGCAAGAAAATAACGAAAATATTGTAACTAGTGTTATGAATCAAACAGATATGCAACCTAGTTATCCTGATGCAAACTATTCTAGTTTTAGTATTAATGGTTATGCAGGCAACGAGTTAGTATTTGCCTGTATAAGAGAAATAGCAACATCATCAGCTGAGGCTATGTTATGTTTATATGATAGTAATGGGGAATTAGTAGAAAATAATCCATTATCTAATTTGCTAAAAAGTCCTACTGCACATGATACACAATACGAATTTTTAGAAGCATTAATAACACACTTGCAAATTGCAGGTAATGCTTATGTATTAAAAGAACGGGCGCCGGCAGGAGTAGTTTCTTTAATGTTGCTAAGACCTGACAGAGTAGAAGTATATCCACAAAGAAACGCATATAGTTATTCAGTAGGTGGACAAAAATACTTTATACCAGCTGATGATATAGGTCATTTGAAATTTCCTAATCCTAATAATGACTTTTATGGATTATCACCTTTACAAGTTTTGTTAAAACAAACTGCAATAGATACAGATGCTACAAACTTTACTAGAGCATTTTTCAACAATGCAGGTGTACCTAGTGGAATGTTGAAACTAAAAAGGAGAATAAATAGTCAAGAGGAAGCAGATAGACTAAGAACACAATGGAGAGGACAATTTAGAGGAGATAGAAATTGGCACAGGATTGCCATACTAGATGAAGATGCAACATATGAAACTATGGGTAGTTCTATCGGTCAAATGGAAATACCCGCTTTGCGACAATTATCAGAAAGTAGAATTTGTGCAGCGTTCGGTGTACCTGCAATATTAGTTGGTGCTAATGTAGGATTACAAAGAAGTACATATAGCAACTACAGAGAAGCAAGGGAAAGTTTTTGGGAAGAAACTTTGCTACCTTTATATAAACGTATTGAGCAATTTATGGCAGGATTACTAATGCCAGAATTTCCTAGTGAGCAAGGAGATATTTATTTTGATTTTAGTAATGTGAGAGCATTACAAGAGGATGAGGATGCCATAGTAAATAGAAAATTAGTTCAAGCACAAATAGCAAAAGAATTAATTAATAGTGGCTTTACTCCACAATCTGCTCTAACAGCTGCTGGTATAGATGAAGATATAGACCACACAGGGTATTTGCCAACATCATTAACAATATTGGGAAATAGTAGGGAAACACAAATAAAGGAAGAAAGAGAAGTTATAGTAAATAATATAGAGCCTAAAAAATTATCACAAAGTAGAGCAAATAGATTATTAGAACCATTACAAGAAAACTATGAGGATGAAGTTGTATCTATGGAAAAGGTTTTAGATAAATATTTCAAAGAGGAACTAAACAGAGCAGATGGAGTTATAGGTAGATATTTAAATAGTGATGAAGTAATAGTAAAAAGTGAAGATGAAGTTAAATTTGAAGCACCATCATTTATTAGTGAGAATGCAAAACGTGGTTTGAAATATTACAAAGAAGGTAGAGGAGGAGATGGATTAGTTCAAGCAACTATTAGAGATGCAAGAACTATGGCAGGTGGATTTATTTCTGAAGGTAAGGTTAGAAAGATGAGTGCATGGTTTGCTAGACATATAACAGATTTAGACGCATCACAAAATAATAATCCTAATGATGATAAATATCCAGGAGCAGGTGCAGTAGCATGGATGTTATGGGGTGGTAATCCTACAAGCAAACCTATGCAGGCAAAAGAGTGGGCTGATAGAAAAATAGCACAAATGAATGAGGATGAAAAAGCACCAGTACCAGGTAGAGATAGATTTACTACTAGAGATGAAGCATTAGATAGAGCAGAACAAATAGGATGTGAAGGTACACATACAATGACAGAAGATGGAGAAACTATTTATATGCCATGTAGCACTCATGAAGCATATGACAATATTGTAAATCCTTCTGGTGGTAGCACATATGAAAAAAATAAACTTAATTTACCATTTAATGAGTTTACTATTATTCCTTTAGTAAGAGATGCAGAACTATCAACTATTATGGCAACATCTATGTTACGAGCAATTAGAAAATCGTGGAATGTAATTAATGCGGGTGGGTTGTTTGTAGAAACTCCTTTCGATCCGCAACTGCCAATAATACAAAATGCATTAAGAGTATCAGGCAAACAAATTAATGATGTATCTCGAAAGGCATTAGCAAGAACATTACAAGAAGGAGTTGCTAGAGGATATACTATAGGGCAAATTGTTAGAGGTGTACCTGATGAAGGTTATTTCGGAGTTAGAAGTATAGTTAGAGAAACATATAAAAATAGGTCAAGAGCAATAGCAAGAACTGAAATTGCTAACGCACAAAATACAGGAACACTAGCCAGATATCAAAGTGCAGGTGTAACTAGGGTAACTGTAAGAGATGGAGAGGAAGATGCACTATGTGCTGAATATAATGGTACAGTGCAGACATTAGATTGGGCATTATCAAATCCAACTGCACACCCAAACTGTACTAGGGCATTTGCGGCCGTAGTTGAAGGAATAGATTACTAGGAGTAAAAAATGGTAACAACAAATAAAAGTTTAATACATAAGTTTTTTACATCTGACATCAAAACAATAGATGAATCAGAGGGTATTGTAGAAGCATATGTTAATAGTATGGGGGTAGTAGACCACGACGGGGAGGTTATAGACTTTAATGCTTTTGACAAGTCTATAGATAAAGGTGGTCAATCAGTTGCATGGTTTCATGACCAATCATCACCAGTAGGTAAAGTAATAGATTCTGCACCTATAGAATTAGCATATGGAGATGATGATGAGGAGTTTCCTTACAGAAAAGGAAAACTAAAAGCAATTATGCAATTTAATTTGAATACTCAAAGAGGACGAGAAGCATTTGCTGATGTCCAGTTCGGTAGTGTAAAAGAGTGGTCTGTAGGTTTCAGGTCACTTGATGACAATATTGAAAGATTACCTAATGGCGATAATGTAAGAGTTATTAAGGCATTAGATTGGGTAGAAGTGTCACCAGTGATGCGAGGTGCATCACCTGATACGCAAACAATAATTTCCAAATCTGCCACAGTCACGGAAACTTCTGAAAAGGAAGAAACTGTCACAGTCACGGATAAAAAGAAGTTAAAGTTAGAAATACAAATAGCAAAGACTAAACTAGATATTAATTTAGGGAAGTCTAAACAAAACATTATGGAGAAAAATAATAATGGATAACATTAATAAACTTCGTGAAGAGGCTCAGAAAGCATTAATAGATGCTGAAAAGTTTGTTGAAAGTGACCAATTAGATGAGGCTGTTAAGGCAAGAGAAGATGCAATTTCTAAAGTAGAAAAAGCAGATGCTCTACAAAATGAAGCAGACCAAATTAAAACTCTAAGTGGTGACTTTAACAAACCTACAAATTCTGTTCCTCATGCAAACGAGGAAGCAAAATTATACAATCCTGCTGACAAAGGCAAGGAGTATAGAAACGATTACAAACCTGCAACATGGGTTAAAGGTCTACCAGCTGCTGTACAGCCAAAGTGGGTACGGGACCAGATGGGAGATAACTTAAAAGAGGAAGAAAACTTTTATAAAGACACATGGGTGAAATGGTTTAGGGATAGAAGTCCAAATGCTAACAAGTTCTTTCAAACTGCTAGTGCAGATGAACTAAAAGCAATGCAAGAAGGTACGGATGCTGAAGGTGGTTTCTTTGTACCTGAGGACTTTAGAACAACTGTAATTCACAACACAGGTGTACCGGGTGGTGTTCACCGACCTTTCTGTACAGTTTTGACAACATCGCTAAAAGATGGTTACTTACCAACACTTGGTTCTGTAACTTGGGCAGCGATTGCTGAAGAGGCTGCATATGGTGATAATACACCAACAGTAGGACAGGTTTCATTCACAACTAGGAAAGCAGGAGGTACTGTAAAGGTATCAAATGAACTACTAGAAGATAGTGCAGTCAACCTACCAGCATTACTCTCACAGATTATGGGTGAGGCAGCAGGTAGATATGAAGACCAGCAAATTATTGAAGGTGATGGTTCAACAGAACCTGAAGGAATTAGAACATCTGCAACAGATGGTTCAGATTCTGCGGCTAACAATGCAGTAGCAATTGGCGACTTTCAGACATGGTACTTCAACTTACCAGCACAGTTTAGAAACAATGCAATAGTTTCAACAACTTCATCAGCGATGGCTCAAATAGCAGCGCTTGATGTAACAGCAAACAAAGGTCAACTTGCAACTGCTACACCAGCAAGTACTCTCTATGGCAGACCTACTGTGTTATTCGACGGTACTGGTTGGGATGATGCTACAGCAATTGCAACTAATGAAGAAATTGGTTGTATCGGTGACTTCTCTAACTACTACATAATCGAAAGAATAGGTATGAGTATGAGAAGGGATGACAGCATCTACGTTGCAAATGACCAGGTCGGATTTTTTGCCAGGAACCGCTGGGATGGACGTCTAGGACTTGCTGATGCTTTCAGAATATTCAAAATACAGTAATAGGAGAAAACATTAACATGCCAAAACAACGACAATTAAGTAATAGAGTTAGTTTTAATCAAGCACTAGCACCTGTGTCTAAGTCTGCAGGAACTACAACAAGTAGTGCTATAGACTTAACAGGCTACAGTAATGCTAGTTTGTTTGTAAGTATAGGTGTAATTTCATCTAGTGGAACAGTTGACTGTAAAGTACAGGCATCTGCAACATCTGGTGGTACTTATGCTGACATAACAGGGGCAGCGATAACACAGGCTACACAAGCAGGTGGAGATTCTGGTTCAAGTCAATTAGTTGACTTTGAAATACCAGCAGGTAAACCTCATGTGAAAACTGTGTTAGTAAACGCAACTGCTGCGGCAGTACAAGGTGTTTACATAATCGCAGACCAAGACACTAGAAACTAATAAAAATATATAGGTGGGTAGTAGACTTTTTTCATAATCCAACATTCTTGAATTTATGCTACCCACCGACTAAAAGGAAATAAAATGAAAAAATATAAAGTAATATGTATAGAACCTAGGCAAATTGCAGATGATGTTTATGCAATTAATCAAGAGTATATTATAGAAGAAACTAGATTATCTAAATACTCTAAAAATTTTAAAATAGTAGAAGAAGTAGTAGAAAAAAAAGCAACTACTAAAAAGGCTACTAAAGTAGAAAATAAAGACGCAGGAAAAACTGAGGATAAATAACAATGGCTCAAATCTACCATACATACGGAAATATTTATGACTTTAAGGCATACTTAGGAGGTACAGACCATGTAACTAACTGGACTACTGATGAATCTCCTGTATTGCGTGTTTTAGAGGCTTCAAGCAAAAGAATAGACACTTATGTAGGTAGAAGTTTCGGACCGCGCTTAGAAACTCATTCCTTTGATTTAGGAGAGGGTGCATTACGAGATAACGATTTACTTCCTACAGGTAACATAATAGAAAAGCCTGACTATTGGACTACTAGGCTAGATAGTACAGGCATACTACCTTTAGACGATTGGCTAATATCAGCAACGACTGTTACTAGTTATGAAGGAACTGCTAGAACAACAAATGAAACTTTATCTGAAGGGATCGGTAATGATTATTTATTGATGCCATATAATACTAATCCAAAAACTAAATTAAAATTACAAGAGGATACAGCAAAGGTTTTATATTCAGGACAACAAACATTAACGATATTAGGTGAGTGGGGATGGCAAAATGATACAGAAAGCATTAGCACAGTAGATGCTATAGGTTCTACTTCTACAACTACTGTTAGTGTTTCAAGTGGTAGTAGTACATACATTGGAGATACAATATTAGTTGGTAGTGAGCAAATGTATGTAACTAATGTAGATGGAAATACACTAACGGTTATTCGAGGTGTTAATGGTACAACAGCTGCAACTCATAGTGGAGGTGTTACTTATAGTAGATATATTTATCCATCAGATGTAGTTCAAGCAAACTTAGATATATCAAAATTATATTTTAGGTCTAGGGATATGGGTATTAGTCCTACATTAGGCACTGCAGAAATGACTATGTCGTTTCCTCGTAATGAAGAAACTAATATATTAAAAAGATTAGACCATTACAAAAACAAAAGAGAATTGCCAGTTTATGTCTAGTTCATTTCAAATAGAATTTAACACAAAAGGAAAACTATTTAAAAATCCAAGACCTAAAGACGCGATAAAAAAAGCATTAGAAAAGATAGCATTAGTCACAGAAGCAAGAGTAAAAAAGGAACTATATCCTGGACACGGTGTAAAAACTGGTTATTTGAGAAGGTCAGTTTCAGGAGAAGTTATTTCAGATTTAAAAGCACAAATAGATGCTGGTGAGTTTAGACAAGGTGCAAATATAGTTTATGCAGATTGGGTTGAAGGAGTTTCATCTAGGAATGCAAGGTCTACTTTCAGAGGATATAAAATGTTTGAGAAAGCAAAAAGAGAATTTGAAAAAGAGGATAAAGACAAATACTTCAAAGAGCCTGTAAAGGATGAATTAGGTTGAGTAGATCGGGAGCAATAACACAAATAAAGGCAATAATGGATGCAGTTAGTAGTCCAACATTTCAAGTAGTTCTTATAGGTGAGCCATTATCTTTACCAAGTGGAGATAGAGTAATAGCATCATGGTTTAATGGGGAAAGTGCAAAAACAAAAACACTAGGAAATGTAATGGTTACACAAAACTGGACTGTTAGAGCATATTTTAGAGTAGGTGCTACTATGAAGATGAGGGAGTCATTAGAATTAGAATTATGGGATGCTGTAAGAAACATACAAGTAGGCTTTAGAGCAGATTCACAATTAGGGGGTAATGTTACCGATTTAGACATATCACTTGCAAATGTAGGTTGGGTGGATATTGGTGGGAATACTTTCAGAAGTATCAGTTTTGATTTACAATTAATAGAATTAGAGGCAGAGTCAATCTCTCCATAAAGGAAATTTATTATGGCAAAAAAATCAGGTTTAGGAAATAATTTATTTATATCAGGTTACGATTTATCTGGTGATGTAGGTACTATAAATAATATTGGTACTACAAGAGGTGTACAAGATGTAACAAGTATAAATAAATCTGCACATGAAAGATTATTAACACATTCAGATAGTACTATTAGTTTTAATTCTTTTTTCAATGATGCTTCATTAGCAGAACATGATGCACTTAGTACATTACCAACTACAGATAGGATTGTTAGTTTTTTGATGGGTAGTACACTAGGGGATAGTGCTTGTGCATTAGTAGGAAAACAATTAAATTATAATGCTAGTAGGACAGCAGATGGTGGCTTAACTTTTTCAGTAGATGTTGTAGGTCAAGGGTTTCCTTTAGAGTGGGGTATATCAGGCACAGCTGGTAAGGTTACACATTCTTCTGCTACAAATATTTCTAGTATTGACAATAGTGCTAGTACATCTAACGGTGCTAGTGCATACTTACAATCTTTTGCAGTTTCTTCAGGTACTTGTATTGTCAAAGTACAACATTCAACTAATGATAGTTCGTGGTCAGATTTAATTACCTTTACAGGTGCAACAGGTATAACTTCTGAAAGAGCAACATCATCAGGAACAGTTAATAGATATTTGAGGGTTATTAGTAGTGGCACGTTTTCAAACTGCTCGTTCAATGTCATCATCAAACGTGGAACGGCAAACGACATATAGAGCAATTAAACCTTTATCTACTCATTTTAGATTAGGAAGTTGCCAAGAAGTAAATTGTTTAAATTATTTAAATGGTTGGAAAACTATATTGCCAAAAAACCATGAAGGTATTGATTTAATCAGGCGTAGTAAACTAAGATATAAAGAAGTCATTGAAAAAGATATGATAACATTTATATTTGAAGCAGGACAAATTTGTTTTAATAGAAACAAAGAAAATCATTATGTTTCTTTAGACAAACCTGCAATATATGGCATAACTGATTCATTTGGATTTAAAAAACAAGATGCAAATGAATGGGTTGATAAATTTGATAACCATTTAACAAAACTAAAAGGAGAGATAAATGGCTAAAGAGTCAGGACTAGGTATGGCAGTTGCTGTTGATGATAGTGGCGGTTCAGCAAGAACTATATCTAATGACATAACAAACATGGATTTTGCTATCCCTCGTGGTGTTCAAGACATTACAGGTTTAGATAAATCCGCAAATGAAAGATTGCTATTACTAGCAGATTTTTCTGTTTCACTAACTGGTGTGTTTAATGATGCTTCTAATATGTCACATGATGTTTTTAAAACTGTTAGTTCTACTTCAGTTGCAAGAACTGTGACTATAACTGTATCAGGTCAATCACTTGCTACTGAATCATTTTTTACAGACTATGCTTTGTCAAGATCCGCAACAGGAGAATTAACTTTCTCAACTAGTGGTGCTTTGCAAAGTGGTTCTGTACCTACATGGGCATAAAATAAAGGGGAACTATTTATGGCAAAGTTTAAATTAAGTGAAGCAAAAAAAATTGCTAACATTACATTTGAAGGAACAGACTTTGATGGGTTAGAGGTTAAATGTACATTAGACTTACCTTTGAAAGTTGTATTAGACATACAACGATTAAGTCAGTCTGATGACAATGACGATAAATTAGAAGCAAACACGATATGGTGCGATAAAGTTCTGTTGTCGTGGAATTTAGTAAACGATAAAGGAGAAGATATTCCTGCAAATGCTAATAATGCTTTGATGGAAGTGCCATCTAGGATATTGAATGCTTTGATAGTAAAGTGGTCAGAACTAGTAACAGAACCATCAGCAAATTTATCGAAACCGCAGAACGATACGCACATGTTGGAGAACTTGGCGGACCAGTCGACAGCGATTTAGATGAAATATTATTAATCGATAATTTATGTCGAAGGTATGGTGTACTACCATCTCAATTGCTAGATGAAAGTGCATCTGTTTTGCGGATTGCTAAAATAGCAATGTTAGTTGAAAATTTAAGAGCGAATAATGGCAAATGAAGTAAGTATAAAAATAACCGCTGATGATATGGCATCAGGTAAAATAAAAAACTTAAATGATCGGGCAAGAGATTTAAGAGGTAGTTTTACAAAATTAGCAGCTGCAGGTACAGGTGTTGTTGGTATGCTAGGTCTATTTACTAAGGAAGCACTAGACCAAGAAATCGGTGTTCAACTATTAGATAATGCTCTACAAAAAATTAACATGAGTTATGAGGCACAGGAAGAGCATTTAGAAGCAACATTTGCATCTATACAAAAATTAACAAACTTCGGAGATGATGAACAAAGAGATGTATTACAAAGGTTAATTACAGCAACAGGTGATTACGAATTAGCATTACAAGCACTACCTTTAGTTTTAGATGTGGCTGCGAAAAGGTCACAAGATACATCATCTATTGTTGATGCACTAGGTAGAGCATTTAATGGACAAATTGGTGGTCTAACTAGATATGCAATCAAAGTTGAAGAAGGTGCTGATGCTATGGATATTTTAGAATCTATTACAAGAGATTACGGTGGGGCAGCTGAGGCAGCGAAAAGTCCATTAACTGATTTAAATAATTTATTAGGAGATTTACGAGAAGCAATAGGTGACCAACTACTTCCTGTTATGACACCTTTGTTTGAAGATTTGAGTGGAACTGTTTCTAATATAATAGCATGGACAGAGGCTAATCCTAAACTGACAAAAACAATAGTTCTAGGAGCCGCAGCGTTAGGTGCTACTGCTGTAGCATTAGGTGTTATAGGGGTTGCACTTCCTGCAATAATAACAGGATTTACTTCACTAGCACCAGCAATAGCAGGAGCAGGTGCTATGGGTGCTGTATTTATGATGGCTAGAGATGTTGTAAAAGCACTAACAGGTGATTTAAATCCACTAACTGAAGAAACTGTAGATTTAGGAGATGAATTATTAAACGTAGCAAGTAATATAGGAGATGTAATTACAGGCATGTTTAATTTAGCAGATGCACAAAAAGAAGTAGCAGAATCTACTGAGGAAGTAACAAGTGGATTGTCTAAAGAAATGGAAGCATTAATATTATTAGGAAATACACAAAAAACAGTTATGACAGAAAACCAACAAGCACTAAAGGAAGATAGAGCAGAAGTTGCACGAATAGAAAGTGACCATAGAAAAGTTATCGGCGCTCAAATAAGAGCAGAACAAAAGGCTAAAAAGGCAGCTGAGGCAGGTGACTTCACAATGACATATGCAGATTTCTTAGCAATAGAAAATGCTAGAGTTATGGGTATGCCAGATGTTATGAGAGGAAGGATGGATGCAGAATTTGTATCAGATCCGTTAGCAAGAGCATTTAGACATTTCCAAAGGAATACACAAGTTTCTGAACATGGTGAAAAGGCCAGAGTACTACAAGATAGATTGGCTAGAATGGTACGCGCAGGAGGTATGCACGACTCCCCTATACTCAGTTCAGTTCCACAAGGTGATATTGTAATAAATATGAACGGGCCAATGTTTGGGAATGATGAAATTGGTGAAGTAGTTCAAGAGTCTGTAAAAGTAGGATTAGAAACAGGTGGATTATCATTACAAGAATTTACAAATTAGATACAACATAGGAGGTAAATATGACAGCAGGCACAAGTAATTTTCCAACATCTTTAGATACAACTACAAATTTGCCAGTTGCAAGTGGATTGAGTGGTGTTGAGTTAGATGGTGATGGAGATGCTAATAAAGTACACTCTAATTTGCATGGAGTGACCGACACAGCAATAGTACAACTAGAAACAAAGGTTGGTACGGGTAGCAGTTCTCCTACCGCCAATAACGTGCTAAGAGGAAGTGGAACAGGCACGAGTGCTTGGGCAAAGGTGGCATTAGGTACAGATATTAGTGGAACATTACCAGTAGGGAATGGAGGTACAGGTGCTACTACACTAACTGATGGAGGTATTTTATTAGGTAGTGGAACTAGTGCAATAACTGCGACAGCAGTTTTAGCAGATGGTGAAATGATAGTAGGAGATGGTACAACAGATCCGTCCATAGAATCTGGTGCTACTTTGAGAACGAGTATCGGATTAGGTTCAGTTGCAACTAGAGATACTGGGATTAGCAACAATAATATTCCTATCTTTACATCAGGTGCAGCCGATAATGATTTTCTTAGAATAGATGGAACTGCAATAGAAGGATTAAGTGCTTCAGAAGTATTATCTGAAATAGGTGCTAGTGCTGTTGCAGGTAGTTCATCTATTGTTACTACAGGTGCATTAGATAGTGGTAGCATAACATCTAACTTTGGCACTATAAATAATGGTGCTTCTACTATTACAACTACTGGTACTGTTAGCACAGGCGATATTAGTGCAGGTGGTAATGTTACTTTAGCAGATGCAAAATCTATAGTCTTTGACCCAATACCTGCATCAGACCATAATGCAGCAGGTATGATAGCACCTATGACAGCAGGTGC
>CEUX01018923.1_pt1 | contig 15237 bp, 23 predicted proteins | sample 531361 | NCBI WGS metagenome assembly CEUX01 (sample SAMEA2622736, study PRJEB7988) | marine metagenome | isolation source: saline water (ENVO:00002010), including
GAAGCACAAAGACGGCGCAAAGCCATCGCAGCAGACCGCCGAGCATTTGAGGCACTTCGAGATGCGGCGATAGCTCAGGGAGACGTAAGCCCCGACGAGATACACTGTCTGAACAGCATCATCGCCGACAAGGCAGAGTCCGAGGCCAAATTAGCACAAGTGGAGGCGGCAGCATCATGAGCAACGTCAAAACAGCAAAAGAGACCCATACCCGCGTAGCGGAGTATCGAGACGGCAGCGGAAGAAGAAGCCACCAGGAAATCACAATCGAGGCAGTGCAAACCCCATGCAACTGCATCGACTGCTGCGAAAATCCAGACGGGCTCAACGGCGAAGGACCAAGCAGGCACACGAAGCATGAAATCACTTGGTACATAACAAAGACCAAGTTCATCCTATGCGATGGCAAGCCACGTGAGGAAATCTGTAAGGGGATGGTGGTAGCGGAAATCACGAGAGATTGTGATTGGAACGTTAGCGCCAAGGTCAGCAAACAGGCAAGCAGCGGAGAGGCAAGCGGAGGGTGTAGCCATCACATCCACCGCACACTGAGCGCGGCGATGGAAACAGCAACCCTCTAAGGGGTCGGAGGAGGGGGGCGGAAACGCCCCCCAAATCCAAAAAATTTTTTCCTCGCTTCGCTCGGATTTACGCCTCTTCGAGTCGCCTTTTGCGCGGGCAAGCCGCGCGAGACCCCCGCCCCGGCGGCTGCGCCGCTGAAGGCCGCTTCGCGACCAAGAGTTTTACGAGGGTGAACCCTCGCGCTCCCGAGAGGGGGCTGGTCGCCCCCTTACCCCCACGCTTCCCAGCACGACTGTCGGGGTGCGTATAGCATTCGTAGGAGTCTGGCACTCCTTTGGGGAAGAGGGGGCCTGGGACTCACCGCGGTTAGTAAGCGAATTCTTTCCGATTTCCGAAGAGGGGGAGGGGCATTAAATCGAAATTTCACCGTTAGGTACAGGTAGCGGTATAAATCAACGAGGCGTTTCTCCACGCCTACATCGGGTCCTATCCCCGTGAGCCTGTATTGGGAGCCATTTACATGGCGCGACATAGTTTAATTGGTAGAATACCCCCGCGCTTCATGATGCTGTGAGTGCACGCGCAGCTAGTGACCTGGCGTAATTAACCAGGAGCAGCTTCATAGGGGAGAGATGGAGGTTCGAGTCCTCCTGTCGCGAACAATCGACAAAATGCAAAACACGCGAAAGCATTTAACTGTGATGCACAAGACACACTAGTCTTGGAATTAGGGTTCAAGTCCCTTGTCGCGTAGATTTCGACAATTTAACCGGGCACTTAAACGCCCACCTATATCTCAAGGAGAGATGCATGACTAAGTTCAACGGAAACCTCACTAAAGCAGTAGCCGACACAGTAAAGTACAACCCAGTTCACCTCGACTCGCTTTTCAATCGCGAGCGCGGGAGTCAGTTCGGGCGCCCCCTCAAGATTGAAGACCTCGTTTCCATGAAGTGGAAGCAGCTCCCTCGCTATGAGTACAAGAAGGAGCACCTCGATGGCAAAGAGGGTCGGCCCATGTGTTACTACTACTACCTCGACGCAGAGGGTGTAGCCGAGATGTTCCCTGAGGCTCTCGAGTGTGTAGCGTCTAGCGCAGACCTTGACCCCAGCGACATCCAATCAATGACGGCCCAGCACCTTGAGGGGACAAACACTCGCACTCGCGAACTCGTCAGCGACAAAGTTCTTCCCAGTATCCCGAAAGAGGCCTGCCTTATTGTTGGGGATGCTTCCACCGTTGACAACGAAATGGTTCCTGGCGCGGTCATGGTCTGGACCGTTTATCCCGGCCGAACTTTCCCTCCTCTCCCTGAGGACTGGGACGGAAAGGTTGAGAGCCTAGACCTTAGCATTGGCTATGCCGTCAAAGGCATGGCCGCAATTACCGGAGGTTAAAATGCCACACGATGGAGACAAGCATAAGCCCACCCGTACATGGTCTCGTGCCATGGCGGGTGAGCGCCGCTCTTCAACCCCTAAACGATGCATGGAATGCTCTAAGGAGTTGACCGCTGAGGAGTATAGGGCCTGTAGGTCAGTGAGCAGGTGGGGCGGCGCTCTTCCGTATTGCCCAAAACATCGAAAATAATCTGTCAGATTTATGCCTGGCGTCTCGTCTATATAAACAGAACACACCCAAAAGGGAGTAAGCATGTCCACCAGCGACAAGATCCTCAATGCCATTGCTAGCACACCAACCCCAGCCGGAGAGCCAGCTCGAGAACTTCGAGAGACTCGGCGCTCCATGGTCACACAGGACTTCAGAGTAGCGGCTACTCGTGCCGAAGCCCTTGGCGTCAAAGTTGAAGAGCTCATCCTAATCTTGGCTGAGATTTTTGTAGATACCCATGTCGTATTCCTCGACGAAGAAAGCACCAATGAGTGAATAAGTGCTCGGATTGATGGCAAGCCACTGAGATTATTGCACTTTAATCCGCTCACTTAATACCTGCATAACTCTCCTAACTGAACAGGTTAGGCAGGGGAACAAATGTTCTCCCCCCTATGGGGTCAAAATACAGCTGCATAGGGGGGTGTACATTTATGAGTTACCAAGACTGCCCATTCTGCGGGCAAACCTACAATCCCTACGAGGGAGAATGCGAGTCATGCATGAAGAATCCATTCGGCGGAAAGCTGAAGCACTGTGCAAAACTAAAGACCAACTTCGAAGAGGCTGACTTCTGGCTCATCCGAAAGGGAAGCATAGATACTGTCGGCAAACCAGTTCAGCAGTTCAGCAAAGAGCATATTGGCGTGAAGGCCAACGAACTCTTTGATCCCATGTTTCTCTTTTACTGCATCACTTTTCTTTACGGGCAAGGAGCGTTCAAGCCTTTGGCCATTGGATCAACCAATCTTATGAACATCAGGTTGGATGACGTTAAATCTGTAAACATCCTTAACGGCCTTAACTATCTCTCTCAAAGGAGCACCAAGTGATTCAAACACAAATTTTCAACGTAGGTTACGCCGTCAAGCTATCTCGTCGCAAGGTTGAGTCTGATGGCGATACTTCCTGGCTCCTAGAAATCATGGTCGAAGACAAGGATGGCAAGAACATGCATGTCCTGGAGCTTTGGTCTGACGATAGTCCGGCGCAGATGTTTCGAGTAACCAGCAACGACTACCTGACCAGGCGCAAGCCAGCGGTTGCACTCATGGCAGCGGGCATGCTCGTTCGTCAGGTAGACGAAATGACTGAAGAAGAGAAAGACATTTTTAACAGAGGGTTGGTGTCCAAGGCCCGGTCGCATGTTGCCGTACATGGCGACATCCGAGAAGGGGAGGAAGGGTATAACCCAGAGGTACACGGGTAATGAACCAACTAGCCCTTGAGTTACCACACGCAGAGCTCCTCGGTTTGATCTCCAAGACAAAAGAGATCATCCGGGGAGACTTCCCTCATTCCAGCGACAAGCTGGCTCGAGCAGTAAAGCCTTTACTGGGCGCTATCTATCGAGAGTTTATTCAAACCACTGACCGGACCCCAGACTCACCACCATCCCAAAAGTTTCAGGATGCCTTTCACCGGCTGGCTCGGGCCTACCAAGGAGTTAAGCAACGAATCAATTACGGCAGGGATAAGAACATTGCCTATGACCCAACGAGATACAACGTCCTACTCGCACTCGTAACTATCGAGGAGTACCTATGTCCGCACCAAGGAACAACATCTACCACTCAATCGCCCGAGACCGGTGGGGAAGATATATCCCCCTCCATGCTGATAGAGAATTTTATGAAGAAGAGTTCGGAGATCAGCATTACCTCACAGTCTCTGATACCGAAATGGCAGAGGGATTTGAAGGCGTAGGCAAAGGCGGCATAGGCCCATTCAATAACCTCGACTGGTGCTTGCGACATATCGACAGAACCAGGCACAGCCCAGCTCGATGGCCCACACCTCAGCAGGTGCAGGGATGGCTAGCCCATAATGGCCCAGTTATTTTCAAGCAGTACATGCCCAAGGGCCTCTTTGGTGGCGCAACGATTCGATTGTCCTACTTCAACTCCTGGGAGGCAGACTCGGGCAAGCTGCTTGGGTACAGGATGAAACACCTGAGAGACACCCATTGGAGAAGCGGTGAGAATAGCTGGCACTACTGTGTCAACTCCATGGATGAATGGAATGACAATCTCTATTTCGTCCGGTCTCAACTGGGCGCAGCTACTAGCCACCTTGGGCGACGGATGGATACACCGCAGACATACCCAATTGCTGAAGACATCGCCCTCTATGCTCGCATCTTTTCTATCTTGAACAAGCGAATTAGGGACCTCAAGTTAACCAAAGGTATCTTGAAGCCCTGCAATGAAACCTATTTCTGGACGGAGGATGTCGGAACAGGAGGGTATAGTGAAGCAAAAGAAAGAGCGACCGGACTGCAACAGACCGGCTAGCAACGAATCATTCCCAGAGAATTTTAGATGGGCTCAGCCCTCACCAGAGGAACTTTATGACTACGCGAGAATTATACAAGAAACTCTCATCACTTCGGACCAGCATTGCTCAGGAGGTAGGCAGCGACAACAACGTTGTGAGGCTCCTTTCACTGAGCGCGAAGGTGCTCGACGCGGTGGCTGTACGGTACCCCAACAAGAGCATCGGCGATGCAATCGACGAGCTCCACGATCGGTCATACGAGGAGTGGAAGGAGGAGCAAGGTGCCAATCACTGAGTATCAATCAGCAACGTCCCTTGCCACAGCCCAGCAGTGCGAGCAGCTGTACTACTGGAAGTACGACATGCTTCTCGAGGAAGTCGAAAAAGGCAACGGGCTAAAGACAGGCTTGATTATGCACGTAGGGCAAGAGGCCTATATGCGTGGTCACAACCTTCGGGCCGCCATCAACGCAATGGAGGATGATGCTGCCGAATACGGGTACGACAAGGACCCGTTGTTCAACATCAAAAACGAAGCCTACATCAGAGGCTACTATAACAAGTGGGAGGATTCAGATGCCGAACTCTTTCGAGCTGAAAAGTACGATGTGCTTGGAGTCGAGAAGGAGTTTGAGTTTGTCTTTGAGGGAGTAAAGTATGTCGGCAAAATGGACGCCGTCATGCGAGACAATGAGACAGGGGAAATTATATTATGGGAGCATAAGAATGTTTCCTCTAAGGAGGCGGCTGACCCTACTTCACTGTATTGGCGATTGCTTCCTATGAATACGCAGATGGCCATTTACGCCAAGTACCTCATTGAGGAGTATAGCTCTCCGGTATCTGTGATGTATGACGTTGTAATCACTTCACCGAAGTCTCGGCCTGGGCAGATCAGCAAAGGGATCCGACGAAGAAAGGATGAGACCCATAACGAGTTTGCTCAACGCAAGCTAGACAATACGGAGACTCTTCCCCAATTCGCCTCACGTCTTACTGACACCTACTTAAACGAGGCTGAAGGTAGATTTATCCGTCAACTTATGCCATTAATGAATGATGCAGTTGATACTCGAATGTTCGAATTATCGAACCTGAGTCACCGACTGGATGAAATGGACGTACCGACACGTAACCCTGGCAGGTGTAGCAGCTATGGAGGCTGTGCATTTGTTAATGCATGTCTGGGCCTTGAGGACCCAACGTGTTCATCAAAGTTCAGGGTAAGAGAACGAGCCCATACCGGGCCTAGCAATTAAGGAGCGTAGAGTGAACAATCGCTTTGCCATAGTTAATCCATCAGAAGATTTCAGACTACCTCCGCCTCGCTTGATCATCTATGGTCAGCCCAAGATCGGGAAGACCACATTTGGCTCGCAGGCTCCTAACCCCCTATTCATCCAGACGGAGGATGGGGCCGCTGGCGTGCGAGTGCCTAAGATTCCAGAAACCCCATGCACTTCATGGGACGAGCTCATGACTTGTCTTCGCACTGTTCTCACCGAAGAGCATGATCGCAAGACGCTTGTGCTGGATACGGTCGACAGGGCCGAACGCTTGTCCCAGGAGTACATCCTCAAGAGCGTATTCAAGGGGGACCAAGAGAAGTACATGGCGTACTACAAGGGCCCTATCATGGCAGGCGAAAAGATGGCTGAGCTGCTTAATGCTCTCGACCATATTCGCAACCGCCGCAAGATGAACATTGTGCTCATCTCCCATGACGGTCTCCAGAAAGGACCATCGACACTGGGTGATGACTTTAAAAAGCTCGGGGGCAATGTCTCCGGGTATGCCTGGACACGGATGCGTGACTGGGCGGACCAAATCGGACACTGCACCATGGACTTTCGAGTCGTGGATGCAACCGCAATGAAGGCCGGCAAGGCTAAGCGGGTTGGAAAGCAACGATGGATCTACTTCGAGGGAGAGCCTGGGAGAGATGCCGGATGTCGTGCCGGGTACGAAGTGCCTGCACGTATTGAGTTAAGTTGGTCAAAGTACCAAGAAGCAATGGGAGACAGAATCAATGGCTAAAATCAACATGAACATTTCCTCAGAAGAAGAATCAAAGCACGCTGATACCAAGGGTGGCTTTGAGCCCGGTGACTACTCATTTCAGATCGTAAAGGTAAAGGATGCCAATGTGCCCTCGGGCACCCCAGGGATTGACCTTACCTTTAAGGCCATTAGCGGCACGGTGCAGTTTACGGTGTACGACACCATTTGGCTCACTGATAAGTCCAAGTGGAAGTATGTCCAGTTTTGCCACGGTGTTGGGCTTGACCCCAAGGAGGAGCTGGACAGCGATGACTGGTTCGGCCTGAAGGGTGGCTTCGAGCTGCACCACAAGCCAGGCAAAACCTACCTCACCCCAAAGCGGTACTACACGCCCGACGTGTGTGCTGAGTTGGGCATCGACATCACGGCTGAGGCGGAGTCCTTCAATGCCGATGATGTTCCCTTCTGATTAGAGAATAGTCTAACGGCTTAGAAATTCTTCTAAGTCTTAGCGAAGGGGGCCATCCTCAAATCATTGGCCCTACCCTTGACTCGGGTGGTCTCCTTCATTCTCTATCCAGGAGTTACTATGGCGAAGGTAGAAGTAAACCTACACACACTGCGCCGCGTCATCCGACTGCTCGATGAATTATCGGCAGACCTCAAAGCAATTGATACCGGCCAGAAACCAAAACCAAAACCAAAAGAGCCACCGAAGCATGCTGCGGATATCGAAGAAGTTCTCCGGTATTACCGGCAGATTCACCCAACAAAGGCTAAGAGCGTTAAGCCTGGTAATAGATCTTGGGAGGTTATTAAGAAAAGATTAGCGAACGGTCACTCGGCTCGAGAGTGCAAACTCGCTATACTAGGCAATGCACAGGAACCTTGGTGGTGCGAGAAGGGTTTGCATGGGCTAACCCATATCTTCGAGAAAGATGACAACTTCGACAGATTTATATCAGTAGCGCAGATCAATCCGAAGAAGCAAGAAGACAAGACCAAGGGTTACACAGGGGGAAGTAGTGAGTTCTCAGGCGGACACACAGATTTTGGCGACTAAGTACATGAACATGGCAAAGCAAATAGTGAAGAAGGCTCAAGAGGAGGGCCGTGGTTACGAGGAGGAGCAGCTTGCTCCTACCACGGATGCGGAGAAATCTCTTGTTGCTGCCGGCTCTTGCTCTGACCAGGGCGTACCCAAGCGCATTGTTGATACCATGACCTCAGATCTTATCGAGACGCCTGCCATGCTGGCCATCTCTGAGTTTATGACCAAACCCAAAGAAGCCTGGTGCATTGTTCTTGCTGGCCCAAAGGGGTGCGGAAAAAGCACAGCCGCAGGATTTTACCTGTGGAGTAAGACAATGTCCTCATTGAACTCACCCCCAAAGACTCGTCGATGGTGGACAGCCTCTAGGCTTGCCCGTGTCAGCGGTTACAACCAAGACTTTGAGCCACTTATTCAGGTTCCAACAATGGTCATTGATGATCTTGGGGTGGAGTACTTGGACAAGAATGGTTACTTCAGCCATCGCCTCGATGAGATTATCGATGAGCGATATTCGAACTTCAGACCAACCATCATTACCACCAACCTTAACGGTCGTGACTTCCGTGACAGATATGGCGACCGAGTCATCGATAGAATTCGAGAAGGCTTTCCCCACGGTGGGGCCTACATCGAAATTAGTCACAAGTCCTTGAGAATTAACCGTGAGTGAAACGGAGCTAAAAATAGTGAGCACTGAGTTTAGGCTGCCCGGAGATAGCAAATGGATGAAAGCTGTCTCTAAGTGGCCGATGACAAAGGAAGAGCAGATCAGGAGGATTAAGCTAACATGGGGAAACAAAGTCGAGATAAGGGAGCAAGGTTTGAAAGATTCGTAGCCAATGCACTGAAGCCAGTCTTTGGCCCAAACGTCACCAGGAGCTCGGGGCAATGTTTTAAGGGAGACACCCGTGCCGATGTAGACTGCCCGACGCTATGGGTTGAGTGCAAGGTGGGCAAAAGGCCCAACATTAAAGCAGCACTCGAGCAAGCCGAAGAGGCAGCGAAGAGTAGCAATAGCAATAAGAAATGCGTGGCTATCTGTAAGTGGGACAGGGAGTCACCAATAGCAACCATGCGGCTAGATGACTTCATCGAGATTCTCAGCTGCGCAATTAAGGGGGGATATGATGGAAGCCTGGAGACTCGCTTACATCGGGAGGAAGATAGAGGCCAAGCCGGCGGGGGAGCCAGCAACGCTATCGAGCCTAATAACAATAACCCAGTACGGGAACTCTGAGCAGGAGGCGTGGGACCGATACGATAAGGCGGTAAACCACGAGCTTGCTGTTGGCAGTGCCGTGTTGGAGCAAAGGGCCGGCAAGTACCGTGTCCGATGGAAAGAGAAACTGAACCCGGAAGGGAATCACAAGTCCTGGTACCAGAAGCACAAGGAAAGAAAGGCAAAGGCAAATGGATGAACAACAGCAACAACAGCAGCAGCCGCAAAAAAAGAAGCCTAGTTACGCAGAGATTGCGATTGCGTGGTGGTTCCACCCGTTCAATATCCTTGTCTATCTTGTCGTTTTTACTGTCGGCGTTCTTACTACTGGCGCATTCTCTTATGCCGTTGGCCTTGAGAGGGATGCGCTCCGCATGGTCCTTGGCGACAACATGGCTATCTCGCATAAGACAACACTTTACCGTGGATTCGGTTATCGCATTGTTAGAGAGCGAGACACACCTGGCGAGAAGTACAGTCCAGGAGAAATTCTTACCAACGTCGAGTCTCGACAACGAGTTCAAGAAGCTTATGAAGGTGAAAGATTTCACCGTGCGGGTAGAATTGGGACAGTTAAAGCTAAGGCCGATCGCTACATTGATCGAGACAGATACACAGATAGAGCCCTGGAGCATCTCGACGACGAGGAGATTGCGGGCCTCGCTGAAGCAGGACTACTAGACTAAGGCGCAGAGGTAACCTGAGCACAGGAAGTAATAAGCTAGCGGGGCCATGGATAATCCCCCCATCGCGCCATTGGCTTATTTACTTCCCCTCGGGTATCGAAGTGAACGAAGTTTCCATAGAGCCCTAACCCGTAATTCATTCCCTCATATCTTCGAGCTATCCCTTCAAGGGTAATGTAGAGCCTGAGAATGTGCTCTCCGTGGCGTTTGCCAACATCTGAATAGGTAACGTCAGCAGCGTAGACAGTGCCGCCTATGGGTAAGTGAAGGCTCTTGGATTTGCCCCCTACTCTGGCATTATGCTCGGGGCACCTATACCCACTATTGATTCGGAGTGGCCCCAGTTGGGCTCGAGCTGCATCAAGGATCCCCACAAGCCTTCGACTTGGTGCTGTCTTCTGGCAACACGGGCACTCAAACTCAGAAGCTTTGAAGTATTTCCCTATTTGAGTCATCTATATCCGGCCTCTGCTGCGGCCTCTATCATTCTTTGCCACTTCTCTTTGTCCCTATCTGTCCTGTTTTCCGGGAGGGTAAATCCTTGATTATAAAGCTCTCGCCAGAATTGGCTTTCAGCTTCTGTCATGTTGAACCCTCCGGTTTGCCTTGCATCGGGCCAAGCATAATGAAAGCCGCTTTCCCCTTTTCTGTTCCCCGGCTTTGTCCGCAAGAAGGTTGGGTATGAGCCTTGTTCTCTCATTATCCTTAGGTCTATCGGGTCAGCCCCGGCAATTGCCTTGTCCATTATGGACTCAAACAACTCCCTTTGCTCTGCCCTCTGAGCGTCCCCTCGCTGCTGCTTTGTTGGCTCTTCCATTCCGGGGCCAAACGCACCTACCTTATCCAAGAATTTTCCCCACTCGTAACCGGGGCTAGCCTTTAACGCTTCTGCCCTGGCTTCTTGCTCTTTAATGGCCTGGTCCCTCTCCCACCGATAGTAGTCATCGGGAGTTGCCATCATGGAACCCATGGCCTGTTGGAATTGACCAGCTCTGGGATCTACATCAGGACCAATAGCGATAGCCTGTCCAGGTAGTGGCTTATTCGAAAGCATGTCTGCCATGTCTTTGGCTGTCGGTTTCTTCTTGGCCATGTCAGGTTCCCACAATGAAGACTTCGCATTCACATGCGGCGCTTGCGGTTAGAGACAACCCCTCCTCTGGGACAATGTCGGAAACAACCAGGAATCCACCTGCCGCAATCTTCTGCGAGTTCTTCTCTTGCGAGTAAATTGTCACAGTTGCAGTGTCGTCACGGGCTGCCAGTGTCTCACTTGGCGCGACGGTTACAGCGGTTTCCGTAACAGAGCTTACCAGGAAAGTGCTGTTATTGGCTGCGTCAGTTGCACCTGTTATCCTCACGTACCCACCTTTCACAACATCAATAGCCGCTGCATTAAAGTTGGTACCGGCGCCATCTTCAGTGATTGTGTCACCAGTTGCAGCATCGGCGAAGGTAAGCAAGTTGGCATATGACGCGCTGCCCCTGGCGTTGTACCAGACAGCTCGAACGGTATCGGATGCGTCGTTGTTTTTGATGATCACCGCAGTAATCGATGAGAGGTGAGACAGGTTAATGGTTGTTCCGCTGGTATCCGCCTCAATCTCTAGATGCACATACTCATCTGGCGTCAGGTTGAAGTTGCCTAGAGCCAGCTTAACCTTCGGTGATGAGTAGTCGGAATTCTTTGAGTAGGCTCCGCTTACTTCTAGCTTTGCGTAATCAGTCATCTACCATCTCCACTTTAATCCGGCAGTTGTCTGCCATGACAGTTTATCGCTCAGCTCCATGCTCGCATCTGCAAACACATCTAGTCCCTCAGTAATCTCGCCACTAATCCTCGCAAAGGCCTCGGCCCCCATTTCAGAATCAGAAGCGCCAAGAACACGTAAGCCGAGGTCAAGAGTATTACCAGATGCGTGGTGCCCCGCGACGACATCCATCAATCCTCCGGCGGCTTTCCCACCGAAGACACAGCCTCCGCTGAAGCCAGAGCTCTTTTTACAGTTGCTCGGGACTGAGAATAACTGGCCCCACAAACGGCAGCAAGGATAGGCCCGCCGACTTGCGCCCATTGGGAGTCAGAAAAGATAGCGCACAAACAGCCGCCAATCATCCCTAAAAGAGTCATCAGAAACTCTGAGCTTTTAAGCCCGTTGGTCTTACCCTGTATCATCTCGCTCTCTCCTGTCTCGCTCTACTGCGTCTTTAATATCCATGCGGCGAATAATCTCATACGTATTGCTCAATGCTTCGCGGGTTTTTTCGCTTACGTCGTTAACTCTATCACTTAGCGCTTCAATCTTTTCTTCATTAACCGCCAGCTTAGATGCGAGTCCATTCCCATTGTGCTTCGGGTTTCGCTTGTCACTGAATCGCTCGGCTAGGCGCATCCCAACAACGATAGCTGCAACAACGCCCCCGCCGAGTGCCGATTCAGGATCCACGTCAACCCTCTTCTTCTGCCGGTGGTTGAGCGTCTTCAACCGTGTGGCCGCCCTCCGACATCTTAACTTTGAGCGCATCAATCGCGCTATCAATCAGCGATGTAACACCATCACCCTCTAACGGAAGATTCACGCCAAAGCGGGTGCCATCAATCTCTGGCAGTGTCGCAATTGCTTGGCATGATGCGCTCACGCTGCCTTCTGCGATTGATTTTGTAATAGTCACCTGGACGGTGTGTAATGTTTTAGTCGCCATTTTCGAGTACCTCGATTCGTGCCGTCAGCTCCTGAACGGCTTTGATAAGTGGGGCCACCAACAGTGAGTACTGGATTCCCATTTTTCCGTTTTTGTTTTGCTTGATACCGTTGAACTCAACACCCAAGTTCTCGCAGACGGCTTTGACCTCTTGCGCAATCAAGCCGTCTGACCGCGTTGTGCTGTCGAATTCTTCTTTGATAGGTTGCTGTGTTTCAACGTCAAAATTTTCAGTGCTAACAACTGTTTCGTTGCCATCTGCATCCGTGACCGTTCGACCTTTTTTGTATCGATTATCTCTAATTTCTTCAGGCCAGTCGGCCGGGTGAACACGGGTAAAACTTACAGGGCGCAAGGCGTTGATAAAGCTTAGGCCAAGGTCTAAGTCTCGAACGTCGGCCTTCACCCTGGAATCCGAAGTGGCCGTAAGGGCCACCTGGCCATCAATATCACTGACCGACGTGTTGCCTAGACGAACCTGATGTGCCGCATCTGTCACAGCGCCAAAGCCGATAGCTGTTTGATTATTGCCGTCAACGTCAGAGGTGTCGGCGGTGGCCCCTAGAAATGTGCATTGCTGACCTGACGTCAAGGCCAGTCCGCTTCGATAGCCAAGGCCACTGTTAGACTCAACAGCAGCAGTCAATGCCGACAAGCTTTCATAGCCAACCGCTGTACACTGCAAGGCACCGCAACTTGCCGCGAGCGAGGTTTGGCCAACTGCAACGTTATTGTCACCCGAGCAAAGCTGACCCGCAGAGGTGCCAATATAGGTGCAGCTGCTCGACGCGACCTGTCCCGCATTCCTGCCGACAACCGTCATATTGCTCTCTGCGTTGCCGCCAGCGTTATACCCCACAATGGTATTGCCGAGACCTGACGCGCTTGATCCCGCAAGAAAGCCAAGCGTAATCGTTTCCCGCGTAGATGACCCATCACTGCCTTGCGCCTGCATAAAATCAACAAGCGTCGTGGCTCCGCCGTTGGCGTTGACCTGCCAAAGAATCTCAGAATGAAAATCATCGGCCGAAGTTGGATGCTGGCACGACAACTCTGATAGGGTTGTGACGGTCCCATCTGCCTTTTCACCGCCCCATGCTATGGTTCTTTTTCTGTCACCGTCACCATTGCTATGAGTTGAGTTCTTCAGCTCGATTCCCGTTGTTTTGATTTTTAAAGAATCAGCTGCGTTGGCTTTAAATTGAAACTCATTAAGGATGTGATCATAAGCAATTCCGCCCGCCTCCTGACTGTCAGGGTCGGTAAAGTAAACACCGCCTTTTCCATCCGCGTTGGACATCAAAGTTATGCCAACCCGAGAACCGCTAGCGCTTTCAATAACCAAGTCATCCCAATCCGGGTGCACTTGGCTGTGCGAAACATCGCTGGTCTTGATGTGAATGCCGGAATTACCGCAGAGTGCAGCGGTCTCACCCCCAGTGGAAATTTTTTTGTCTTTGTCAATTTTTAAAGCTAGCGCGCCAGCCGTCCAAACCTGCAAGTAATCATTAGCGTCGCCGTGCTGATAGTTAAAGCCGCCGCGCCATACCCCGTTCTCTCGACCAAACAACAGCGCGCCATAGTTTGTGGTCCCAGAGCCAGAGCCTGAAATTATGTTGATCCCAGCGTTGCCGTCGCTCTCAACAACCAGGTCGTCAGCGTCAGCGTGACCTGCTGTCTCGGTACTGTCTCCGGTTGAGATTGTAAGACTTCCCCCCTCAGCACCCATCGCCGACGCGCCGCCTGTTGCGGTTTTCGATGACGCGCCGCCAAGCTCAACCGTAGCACCACCGCCTGCTAAGATTAATTTTTCAGCCGAGTCAGTGGTGTTAATCTCGACGTAGTCTTTGCCGTCGACAGATTCAACGTTTACGGCAACCTGGTTGTCTGGAATGACCGTGGTACCTGCACCGATGTCTTTGCCGTACGAAATGATTTTTGCATCTGCCATAACTTACCTCACTTCGCTGTTGTGGCTTTAATCCAGAGGTCACCCGACATTGCACCGCCACCATCATCATCGTAAGTGCATCGAACGTGCTCGAGCTTCATGTCGAAACTCACGATGGTTAGCGTGTTTTGAGTGAGGTCAATGGTCTGAATATCGCATCCGGCAGTATCGCCCGAACCGGAACCAGCGAGCTCTACACCATTACTGTCGGTAAAGACTGACTTCAACCTAATCCGAAGAGTGGTTCCGGTTGCATAAAACTCCCAAGTCTGTCGAGCGTGGTTGCTGACTTTTAAGTCAAAAGCCTTTGTCTCGGTCGTTCCTGTTGGGGAGTATTTCTTGGTAATGGTCTGCACTGTCTTCCTCCTAGCGGGCCTTGCGGCCGGGACATTTCTTCATCCCAATTGGATAGTTATATTCTAGCGGGGTAATTTACCTTTAGGCAAGTATCTGCTCCACTGGTGTCTGCATTGCTGTGATCATCTGTTCTGTCTCACGCTTCATCATTCTTGGAGCTGCTGCTTGAGGTGCCCCACCCTGCTTCTTGCCTTCTTCTTCTCGATAGTTCTGGAGCAATCTCTCAGCCACACTTGGATTCAGGAACTGACCTTCGAGTAGGGTGTTAAGCATCATCCTTTGCTGCTGTGACATGGGCCCATACTCTGGGTTGTTCATGGATTCTAGGGCCTTTTCGATTAGCTGCGTATGGAGCTGTGGCCAGTTCTGCTTAAACGTCTTGACCATTTCAGGGGTAAGAGTTCCTGACATCATGCTGCTAAACATTGCATCGAGCGGGCTGTTTAGGATTTGGAGCTTAGCCCCCCACTCCCTCAGCTCTAGCGATGTGGGCTCAATCATTGGTGCACCAAATCCAACTCGAGTTCCCTTTGGCATCGAAGAGTAGGCTGATTGGATCTTTGTCCTGATGGACTTCTTCATAGCATCTCGAAGATCTGGGGTGTCTTCAAAGAGTTCCGTCGACTTTTCTAGAAAATGATTCATGGTTGAAGGGCTCATCATCATCTTAGTGAGAGACTCCCTGGCTTCGACGTATTCCTCTTTTGTCATCTGAGAGGCGAATGACTTTGTGGCTCTGTCCACCCAGTACTTGTTAGACCTCTCGGCCCCAGCTCGTCGCTCCATTTCCTCGCGAGTTTCCTTGATGTCTCCGGTTACCGCCCTAGGCGTCATGAGGAACATCTGACGGGCTTT